>Ga0102950_1000144_pt1 | contig 17833 bp, 20 predicted proteins | sample SalPon2A_B_D2_MG_FD_78505 | JGI IMG/M metagenome (GOLD analysis project Ga0102950, IMG submission 78505) | Soil microbial communities from South San Francisco under conditions of wetland restoration - Salt Pond MetaG R2A_B_D2_MG | ecosystem: Environmental > Terrestrial > Soil > Wetlands | place...
AAAATATGGTGACAACGCTCGTTTGTAGCGCCGCCGTCCCGGCGGCACTTCTCAGGGCCGGCAAGTTGCCGGCGCTACGGAAGTCCGTCACTCTATATTGCAATTCCACTTAAGGCGGCCCGGGAGCATCGGAAGAAGTTTCCTCTGTCTCCCCGTCCACATTCTTTCGCGGAAACCGCAGATGCCAGGCCTGGACCAGCAGGGTCAGCGCCACCCAGGCCCCCGTCACGGCCAGCACGCCCGCGACCACGCGCGGGAACAGGATTGCGACCACCACCAGCGCCGCCAGCGCCAGACCGCCGCTGAGCATCAGCGAAGCTTCAGCCGGGCCCAGCACGCGGCTGCTGGTGACGGCGGCGCCCACCGCCTTGCCGAATCGCAGCACGCCCTTGGCCGCCCAGTTGGCGCTGCCACGGACGGCGCCCCGCGGCCGGACCCGCATTTTTCGCGGCACGATGGGCCGGGGATGGCGCTTGGAGGTCAGGACGATTTCCGTGGCGCGGCTGAGATCGTCCAGGTACATGGCCTGCATTTCGGCGGCAAAGCTCTCGTCTTCGGCAATCACGTCGAGCTCCCAGTTACCCAGCCAGCTGGCGATGTTCAGATTGGTGGACCCCACGCGCGCCCAGCGGCCGTCTGCAACCGCAGTCTTGGCGTGGAGCATGGGGCCGTTCCACTCAAAGATGCGCACACCGGCCTCGAGGAGGATGCGGTAACCGGCGCGCGAGATGGCCCGGACAAAGGGCACGTCGCCCGAGCGCGGCAGCAGCAGGCGCACGTCCACGCCATCAGCCGCCGCCGCGCAAAGCGCCTGGACGTAGGAAGATGTTCCCACAAAATAAGCGTCGGTGAGCCAGATGGAATCCCGGGCCAGGGCGGCGATCAACTGGTCAAGCCGGTAGACGGACGCCACTCCGGGCTGGGTGGCAATGATGCGCAGGCTGATGTTCCCGTCGGCTGCCGGGGCCGGGCCGCTGTGTCCCGGTTCGTTTGCAGGCAGCGGCGCGCCACAGGTGGCCCAGATGGATGCGAATGCCTCCTCAACTTCGGCCACCGCCGGCCCTTCAATTGAAATTCCTGTGTCGCGCCACGGCGCGATGTGGCGCTGGGGATTGCCGGCCCACGCCCGCCCTACGCACAGCCCGGTGACGAAAGCAATGCGGTTGTCCACCACGATGGTCTTGCGATGGTCGCGGCTGAGCCAGCCAAAGGCGCTGTCAACGCGCAGCGGGTTGAAACATCGCACCTCCACCCCGGCGCGCCGAAGCCGCCGCCAGAAGGTCCATCCGGTGTGGCCGATGGCTCCCCACCAGTCATAAAGAACCCGCACCTGGACGCCTTCGCGGGCCTTTTGGGCCAGCAGGTCCGCGAACTCGCGGCCGATGTCGTCGTCGTGGATGATGTAGCTTTCAAAATAGACAGTGTGGCGGGCCTGGCGGATGGCTTCTTTCCAGGCAGGGTAGTTCTCTTCAGCATCGCGCAGCAGGCGAACGGCGTTGCCGGGAATTAATGGGGCACCCGCCGCGCGCGAAAACGCCTGGTCGGCAAACACGCGAACCGCCGCAAGATTCTCGCTTGGCGCGGGCTTGACGAGGTTTTCAAACACTGCCATCAATTACTATGATACGCCTTCTGAGGCAAGCATTATCTCGCGCAATAGGTGGCAGGCCGGCTTTTCAGCAGGAGTCCTGCCACCCGCCAAGCTCTGGCGTTTGTGGTTTTTTGCGCAACGAATCGGCAGCAGCGGTGGGCGCGGCCCGGTGGGAGGTTTCCTGGCGTAACCGGGCGACGTCGCGGGTGAAGGCGCTGCCGAAGAGGCGGCTGTATTCCCGGGAGAACTGCGAAGCGCCCAGATAACCCACGCGCCGGCTTGTGCCGCCCGCGTCCGTCTCGGCGGACAGCCTCAGGCACTCGGCTTCCTGCTGGCTGGAAGCCTCTGGCCATTCTTCCCCGCCTTTGTTCACTCCGATTTGAGCGAAGCCATGTCGATGGAGAAGCGGTATTTCACGTCAGACTTCAGCAGTCGCTCGTAGGCTTCGTTCACTTTCTGGATGGGGATGACTTCAACGTCGCAGGTGACGTTATTTTCGCCACAAAAGTCGAGCATTTCCTGGGTTTCTGCGATGCCGCCGATGAGCGAGCCGGAAAGGCTGCGGCGCTTCAGAAGCAGGCTGAAGGCGCCAACCTCCAGAGGCTTTGGTGGCGCTCCCACCAGGGTGATGTTGCCGTCGCGGTTGAGCAGGTTGATATAGGCGTCGATGTCGTGATTGGCGGAGACTGAGTCGAGGATGAAATCGAAGCTGCCTTTGTGTTTCTGCATTTCGTCGGCATTGCGCGAGATCACCACTTCGTCAGCGCCGAGTCGCAGCGCGTCTTCCTTTTTGCCTGGAGAAGTTGTAAAGACCACGACGTGCGCCCCCAGCGCGTGGGCAAACTTGACGCCCATGTGGCCCAGCCCGCCGAGTCCAACGATTCCAGCTTTCTTGCCTTTGCTGACGCCCCAGTGGCGCAGGGGTGAGTAGGTGGTGATGCCGGCGCAGAGCAGAGGCGCAGTCCCGGCCAGATCGAGGCCGGAGGGGACGCGCAGCACGAAGCGCTCGTCAACCACTACGCTGTCAGAATAGCCGCCGTAGGTGACGCCTCCCAGGTGCTTGTCGGGGAAGTTGTAGGTGAGAGTCACATTGTCGCAGAACTGCTCCTGGCCGGCGCGGCATTCCGGGCAGGCGCCGTCGGAATCCACCATGCAGCCGACGGCGGCAATGTCGCCGGGCTTGAATTTGGTGACGGCGGAGCCGACCCTGGTGACGCGGCCGGCAATTTCATGGCCGGGTATGCACGGATAAGTGGTGGGCGCTGAGTCTTTCCACTCGTTCCGGACCGTGTGGAGATCGGAGTGGCAAATGCCGCAGAAAAGGATTTCAATCTGGACGTCATTTTCGGTGGGCTCGCGCCGCGAGATCACCGTGGAAGCCAGCGGCGATGTAGCGCTGGCAGCGGAATAGGCTTTCGCTTTGTACATATGAACTTACGCTCCTGACATGAAAAATATGGCACACGTGCAAAAACGGGGCAGCACGCGGTGCTTGAAGCAAGATGCTGACAGAACAATGTTTTTTGCCGCAACCCTGTGGGCCTCTATTTTTGATGCAGCACTCCAAATTCGGTTGCGGACAAATCCCCGGGCTACCGTTTCCGAGTTAGACTCCGGCCGCCGGAGTCATTTGCGGTATTGCTCGTCGCTGACGTATTCAAACCAGTCGACGGCCTTGCCGTCCTTTTTTTCATGAACGGCAATGTGCGACATGGCCGTGGTGGGAGTGGCGCCATGCCAGTGCTTCTCATCCGGCTGGATCCAGACCACGTCGCCCGGCCGGATTTCCTCAATGGGGCCTTCCCAGCGCTGCACCCAGCCGCAGCCGGAGGTGATGATGAGCGTCTGGCCGAGCGGATGCGTGTGCCATGCCGTCCGGGCGCCGGGCTCAAAGGTGACATTGACGCTCATCACGCGCGCCGGTTCGGGGGCCTGGATGAGCGGGTCGATACGTACCGTGCCGGTAAACCACTCGGCTGGTCCCTTGCTGGATGGTTGTGAACCAACTCTTTTGATTTCCATGATGAACTCCTTTCGTTGAGGGTAACAGTTGTTTGCCCCGCGTGCAGAACCTGCGCGGCGTCCGGAGCTCGATCCGGGGAACACATTCCCGACCATCAGCGATTGCTCATTCGCTCGATGTGTTCAGGATAGCGCGCCCCTGCAAGGTAATCCTGGGGGCGGCGGTTCAAAGCATCTGTAGAAATTCCCCGGTGCTGACTCTGAGGTCGGCGATGATTCCGCGCAAGGTTTTCCTCTTCAGATCGCCGGAGTGTACAGGGATCACCACCCGCGCACCGTCGAGGCCCCGAACGTAGATCGCGTGGCTGCCGCGCTGGCGGCGAAGCTCGAATCCAAGGCGCTGTGCAACACGCACTGCCTGTTTTGAGGTGACGGCGGGAAGTTCCGCGCTCAAGCCGTGACCTCAACCGGCTTGATCAGGATATCTTCTTTGGGAATTGGCAATCCATCTTCAACCAGACTTTCGAGGTAGAGCCCGATAGCCTCGCGAATGTTCTGGACGCCCTCCTCGATGGTCTCACTTTGGGTATGGCATCCGGGGAGGACAGGGCAAAAGACGTGATAACCGCCTTCTGCTTCCTTCTCAAAAATGACCGTGTAGCGGTGCGCCATCAGTTGCTCCATTACGACGTATTATAGCTTATTTCTTCCGATTTACCGCTCAGCGATTGCTCATTCGCTCGATGTGTTCAGGATACCGCGCGCCGTGGATCGTGATTTTTGATGCCGATTCATTGATGTCCCGCAGATCGTTGGCAGTGAGTTCGATTGAAACCGCTCCGATGTTTTCCTCGAGGCGATGCAGCTTCGTCGTGCCGGGAATGGGAACCACCCAGGGCTTCCGGGACAGCAGCCAGGCCAGCGCGATCTGGGCGGGTGTGGCATTTTTCCGTTCCGCAATGCTGCCGATGAGATCAATCAAGACCCGATTCGCCTTCAGAGCCTCCGGGGTGAACCGCGGAAGCTGGCTGCGGAAATCGGACTTGCCGAACTTTGCGTCCGCGTCGATTTTGCCCGTCAGAAAACCTCTGCCCAGTGGGCTATAGGAAACAAAGCCGATGCCGAGCTCTTCGAGAGTCGGTAACAATTCCTTTTCGGGCTCGCGGTACCAGAGAGAATACTCGCTTTGTAAAGCGGTGACCGGTTGGACGGCATGGGCGCGACGGACTGTCTGTGCTGCGGCCTCGGAAAGGCCGAAGTGCTTGACCTTGCCCTGCTGGATCAGATCTTTCACGGCCCCCGCCACGTCTTCGATCGGCACTTCCGGATCCACGCGATGCTGGTAGAACAGATCGATGGCGTCGACCTTGAGCCGCTTGAGCGACGCCTCGGCGACTTCCTTGATGTGCTCCGGGCGGCTGTCCAGCCCGGCCAGTCCTCGCTCAACCTTGGGATCGATTTTCCAGCCGAACTTGGTGGCAATCACAACCTCGCCGCGGAACGGCGCGAGCGCTTCGCCCACCAGTTCTTCGTTGATGTAAGGTCCATAGGCCTCGGCCGTATCAAAGAAGGTGATGCCGCGTTCGACGGCTTTCCGCAGCAGGAAAATCATCTCGTGCTTGTCTTTGGGCGGGCCGTAGGAAAAACTCATTCCCATGCAGCCCAGCCCGAGGGCCGAGACTTCCAGGTTGCTCTTGCCCAGTTTACGCTTTTGCATGATTCCTCCTTCAAGGTAACATCAGCAGGCTCACGGTATCGAAACGGTCTCCGTGATGATCGGCGCTTGATTTGACGCTGCGAAATTTCCGCTGTCCCCAAAAAGAAAGTATAGCCTGCCAGCCCTCAGGCTCTTGTCTGGTTCTCTGAAGTTCTTGCCCGATTCTCCGAAACTCTGCCAGGAATGGCGATTGCTGTTCAGCGCCATGCGCGGCCCGTGCGGGTAACGGCCTGCCCGGAGAATCAGCGAATGTTGTGTCCGTTTTGGCATTTGCAGATCAGCTGGGGCGGCTGCGCAGGAATGCCCTTTGCAGTTTTCAAACTCCGTGTTTACAATGGGCGGATGACTTTAGTAACTAACGTACTGAATGACCTCAGGCTGGTCGCTCCGCCCGAGGCGCTTACCGGAATCGAGACTCGCACTCGCGAGATGGGATTTGATATGGCTTCCGAGCCCCGCACGGGGGCGCTGCTGCGCGCGCTTGCGGCTTCAAAGCCCGGCGGCCGGTTGCTGGAACTGGGAACGGGTACGGGCGTGGCTACGGCATGGATCCTGGCCGGGATGGACGCGGGCTCGACACTGTCCAGCGTGGATTCCAATGCCCATCATCAGCAGGTGGCGCAGGAGTGCCTGGGTAATGACAGCCGCCTGACACTTGTGCTTGAAGACGGGCTTGGGTTCCTCAAGCGCCAGCCGGCGGCAAGCTACGACTTTGTTTTTGCAGATGCCATCCCCGGCAAATACGAGGGTCTGGAGGAGTGCCTGAAAGTGGTGAAGCCCGGCGGTGTTTACGTGGTGGATGACATGGCGCCTCTTCCCAAGTGGCCCAGGGCCCACGTGGAAAGGGTCTCGCTCCTGATCAACCAACTGGCCGCCGACGATCGTTTTGCCATGGCGCCGCTCTACTGGGCTACCGGCGTGATTGTTGCCGTCAGACGATAACCGCAGCGCCACCGGCAGGTGAGTTGGCGCAGGGCAATTCACGCCAAACATTCTCCGCATCCGTCGTTGGCCGCCTATCCCATAAAACTTTAGAACTGCATTTTCGCCCGTGCGAGGCCACAATCTGGAACAAGTGCGTCAACCTGTGCATCACATAGATTTTGGAGGTTATGTCCATGGAAAATCGCAAGCTGGGAAATTCCGGAATTGAAGTTGCGCCGCTCGCCTTTGGCGGCAACGTGTTTGGCTGGACGGTGGATGAGCCCACGGGGTTCAAGCTGCTCGACGCTTTTGTCGACGCCGGTTTCAACCTGATTGATACGGCGGACGTCTATCCCAAATGGGCGCCCGGCTGCCAGGGCGGCGAATCGGAAACGCTCATCGGCAAGTGGCTGGCACGCAGCGGCCGCCGGAACGAGGTCATCATTGCAACAAAGGTTGGCTCCGAAATGGCGCCCGACCGCAAAGGGCTGGCCAAAGACTACATCCTGCGCTCGGCCGAGGAATCGCTTCGGCGCCTGCGCACTGACCACATTGATCTCTACCAGTCGCACAGGGACGACCCGGAGACGCCGCTTGAAGAGACTCTTGAAGCCTACCAGCAGCTCATCCGCGAGGGAAAAGTCCGCGCCATTGGAGCTTCAAATTACAGCGCCGAGCGGCTGCGGCAGGCGCTGGAGGTGAGCGAGAAGAACGGATTGCCGCGCTATGAATCGCTGCAGCCGGAATACAGCCTGTCCGAACGCGCGGGTTACGAAGCGGAGCTCGAACCGCTGTGCCGCGAGAAAAATCTGGGGGTCATCACTTACTTTTCCCTGGCCAGCGGGTTCCTCACCGGCAAATATCGCAGCGAAGATGACGTCGCGAAGAGCGCCCGCGAAAAATACGTTAAGAAATATCTGAACGAACGCGGCTTTCGCATTCTGGAGGCACTTGGTGATGTTGCGAAACAACTGAACTCAACCTCGGCGCGCGTGGCGATTGCCTGGCTGATTGCCCGGCCCGGCGTGACGGCGCCGATCGCGAGCGCCACTTCGCTTGAGCAGTTGAATGACCTGGTTGAGGCGGCGCGGCTGAAGCTGGATGAGGCCGCCATGGAGCGTCTGGACCAGGCCAGCGCCTACGCCTCCGGCGCCCAGGCATGAGCCGCCCTAGAATTCGCGGCCCAGAACGAGCGAGAGATTTTTGAGAATCCGCTCCACGTGCGAGCCGTGCCAGTAGACACGCCCGCAGCCGGCGCATCGATAGAACTCCGAATAGAGCTCGTACACCCTGGGTTTGACCAGCTCTTTGATCTCTTCCTTTGCCGCCGGTGAAATGACGCCGTTGCAGACCGTGCAGCGGGTCCACAATCCCGATTTTGGATCGAGAGAAAAATCCGCCACAACTTCACGCAACTGCTCGGTAGGATATTCGCTGTGGAGACTGAAGACGTTGGTCGCGCCGGGAAATCGCAGGCGGGTGTCGCCGCGGGTGAGGATGATGCGGCCTTCGCGCGCGGCGAGTTCGATGAGTCCTGACGGGTCAAGTTCGGGCTGGTAGAGCGTGTCGTAACCCAGCAGGCGCAGCATACGCGCCAGGCGCCCGATCATTCGGTCTGCAACAAAGCGATGGCCCTGCATGCAGCAACCCCCGGCACACTGCGAATCGAAAATGCCGTTCAGGCGGCGCCACGGGTCCAGCGCCGCGCCGCCGGCATCCAGAGAATCCCTGGAATTATCATAACCAATCCCAGACCGGCCGCAAGCTGGCGCGCCGAAAAGCCCCACGCGTCCAGCCCCAGCCCCAGGACGTAGTTGGAAACGGCAATCATCAGCATGAAGAGGCCGAAATCGAGTGAGAAGACGCGTCCCCGGACTTTGTCGGAAGTGTTGAGTTGCAGCAGGGATGTGGTCATCACCCAGACGTTGCTGCTGCCCATGTGCCCCACCAGAATGCACAGGATGGCCAGCAGCAGGCTGGGCGCCTGGCTGAAAGCGATATACGCCACACCAATCACAAAAAAGCTGAAGCCGATGCTTTGCCACATGCGGCGCTCTAGTCCTCCTGTGATGCGGTCGCCGGCCAGCGGCCCGATGCCGGAACCGACGCCCCGCGCCGCGTAGAGCAGCCCCACCGCCAGCGCCCCGCGGCCGGCGACGGGAAAAATCCGCTCACCGAAAATCACCAGCAGCATCAGCGAGCCTCCCAGGAGTCCAATCCCCGTCTTGGCCAGGACGAGCGTCAGGACCTTTCCGTTCTCGCGCAGATAAGCCACCCCTTCGAGCACGCTGGCGATGGCTTCAGAAAAGCTTTCCGACAGCTTGCGCATGGGCGCGGCGTGAGTTTCGCGGATGTGAATGCGAAGGATGAGAAACGCCGAGACGAAGAACGAGAGCGAGTCGGCAACAAAGGCGAAGTTGCGGCCCATCAGTGCGGTCACTGCTCCGCCCAGAGCCGCGCCCATGGCCAGCGCGAACGCCCAGGTGGAGGATGAAAGGGCGTTGGCGGGAAGAATTTCATCGCCCGAGACGATGTTGGGAAGAAGGGCGCTGCGGGCCGGCTCAAACAGGGAGGAGAAAATGACCTCCACCCCCAGCAACAGATAAATCACACGGACGTCCGCGGCGACCACCGACAGCAGCATGCCCAGAACGATGATTCCACGAAAGATGTCCGCGGCAATCATCAGTGTCCGGCGAGGAAAGCGGTCCGCCACGTATCCGGCAAACGGTGTCATGAAGAACCATGGAAGAGTCTGGATGATGATGGCCCAGCTGACGGCTGTGCCACGATGGGTCCTGGCCAGCAGCAGGTCGTAAACCGCCAGCATGTAAAACCAGTCGCCCATTTCGCTGACCAGCTGCGCCAGCCACAGCCGCCGGAAGTTGCCGTTTGAGCGCAGCAGCCAGAGATAGCGTAGGTGAAGGGCAGACGGCAGCGCGCCTTGTGATTCCGTGGCCGGAACGGGAGAAGGTTCGCTATTCATGCATGGCTGGATTGTAGCACGGGCGGTGTGTTCCGTTGGCCGTTGACCACGAGTTTAACGGCGATGGTCGGGCTGGCGGCCGTTCGAAATCCGCGACAGTTTTGATTGCAGATAGCTGAGCGGAACGTCATACAACAGCGCCTTTGGCGAGTGGCGCAGGCTGTCATGAATAAAGCAGACGTGCGTGCACCAGCACTGGTCACGGACGATGGAGGCGGGCTCGTTCTGCCGCGCTTCGGACTGCCAGAAGCGCTGGAAGTCGCAGTCAAAGTCGCGGAGGCTGCCGAGCTTGCCGCGCAATTCGCAGGCGCGAACATCGCCGTTGTAATCAATGACGACGGAAGTTTCGCTGGCCGTGCAGGGCATGGGCCAGGCATGCGGCGATTCCATGTTTTCAAGCTGCACTTTGTTGTGAAAGGCCAGCACGCCCTCGTAATAGGCGCGGCCGATGCGGCTGGCCAGACCGCCGGAATGCCGGGTGGCAATGCGCGCATAGTGGGCGTAAATTTTCCGGATTTCATCGTAGAGCGCGGGCAGGCGTTCGGTGGGAATCCGCTTGAGTGACGGGTCTTTGGCGCTGCCGCGAATGATGTTGAAGTAGTGGCCGTCTACACTGCAGTTCTGCCGGACGAAGCGGGCGATTTCCATCACGCTGTCAAAATTTTCCGCGCAGATTACCGTGTTGATGTTCACGCGCAGGTTGTCGAATTTTTCGCGGCAGGGCTGGAGAGCTTCAAGAGTCTTGAGGGTCTTCTCAAAATTGCCCGGCACGGAGCGGATGGAATCCTGCACTTCATAAAGCCCGTCCATGGCCACATTCAGGTCAAGCTGGAGCTTCGGATTGTCGGTGCAGATCTTAGCCGCCTGCTGTGCGGTGCGTTCGGGCAACAGGCCGTTGGTGGGCAGGTTCACCCAGCGGATTCCGTTGTTTTCATAAAACAGATGCAGGATGTCAGCGAGCTCGCGGCGCAGCATGGGCTCGCCGCCGGAAAGCCACAGGTCCGTAAAAGGCGGCATGGTTCGCGAGAGCTCCTGGATTTCGTCCCAGGTGAGGTCGCCGCGCTGGTTGAGTTCCTCCCAGTAGAAACATGTCCGGCATTTGGCGTTGCAGACCGAGGTGACAAAGAAGATCACGAGCTTCAGGCACTTCTCGGGCCTCAAAGCGCGGAGGATCGGGCGAGCTTGGGTTCCCCGGTGGACAGGCATCTCTGCTGGAGATTGTATCAAACCCGTAGTCGGCGGGCGAAAATGGCGGAAATGCTCTGAGCCGACAGTTCTAGTTTGCTGCCTTAGCTGACGCCTGTGCGGGCAGGAAGTGGTCCAGCGTGGCCCTGGCCAGGCGAGCCAGGACCAGCAGGGCGGCGTTGTCGGCGGTCCATTGATGATCGGGGGAGTCATAGGCAAAACCTGCCATCACAATGGGCCCAACGGGAGTTTCGGCGATGCCCACATCGTTGCGGACAGCATTGAGAGCGCCGGTTTTGTGCTCCCAGGTAACGCCGGGGATGTCACTCGTGTAGCGCGGAAAGGCGTCGAGGGCGCGCTGCTTGCCCAAGATCTCCAGCATGTGGTTGCAGGCTGCTGGCGTCAGGATGTGGTGCTGTCTGATCAGCGTGAGCAAGTGGACCATGTCATCGGCCGTGGTTTCGCCCAGGCCGAACTTCTTTGCTTCAGGATCCGGGGATTCTCCTTCATGGAAAACATAACCGAACAGCTTGGTGTGCTTGAGCCCCAGCTGCAGCATTCGGGCGTTGACGGCGTTGATGCCGACCGTACGGATGACGATGTTGGCGGCGGTGTTGTCACTCAGGTCGATCATCAGCGTGATGGCGTCGCCGAGCGTCAGTCCGATTTGCTGATGCAGGTCCTGAAGAATTCCGGAACCACGGACGCGATCAAATTTTGTCTCTTTTACCGGCTGCGACCATTTCAGCTTGCCCTCCTGCATCTGGTAGAACGCTTCTACCATTACCGGGAGTTTGATCACCGAGGCCGTCGGGACGGGCCGTTTGGCGGCAAGTCCAAAGCGCTCGCCGGTTTTCAGGTCCACGGCGGCGAATGTGACCTTGCCGCCAAAGCGCGAGGCAATGGCTGCCAACTGGCGGCCGAATGGAGTGGGATTCCGCTGCGGCGCGCCCTGTGCAAAGGTCCCGAAAATTAAAATTGACGCGCAGAGGATTGCAAAACGGGAATGAAAGCCGGAAACGTGACGCATCAGAAATACTCCCTTGGGACAAATTTTGCCGAAATTTTGTGGCACAACATAATTCTCCAGAGCACTGGGCTTTCCGGGTTGACGCAGCGGAATTCAGCGATGCCCACTCTGCGCAAGAGTAATCGTTTCGCGGGTCGATGGCAACCCAAACCCGCAACAGCGCGAGGCCCATTCGGGATTTGAGCCGCCGCAGAGGTCTTGACCCGCGGTGCAAAATTCATCTAAAAAAATTGGTAGGGCAGCCTCTGGGTTTGCTCACAGACCGGGAAGCCACAGCCGGAAAGCAGCGCACTGTGGCTACCTGTTGACGGAGGATGAAGGAGCGGTGAACAAAATGTCTGATGCTGTTGAAGGCATGAGCCAGGCGGGACCGTCAGGTTCCGGGAACCGGGAGCAGGACGCCATCTACCAGGTGGGGAAACTTGTGGCGCGCGTTGTTCATCCGGAATTGGACCTGGAAGCCAGAGAAATCCGTTTTGACGAGGTCCTGGACAGCGACCACTTGGTTCTGGCCGAGGAGTGCGAATTTCAGAAATACAGAATCATGATTCAAAAAGTGGCCTTTGCGACCAAAGTGGATCATCGGCCAGGCCGGACGGGGAGAACTTTGGCGGGATGCACGGCGGAAATTCTCGGTTACATTGAGCAGTGAGCGGGATTGGACGCGGCCCCATCGCCCTGCCGGCAATGCACACGCGCCGCAGGGAACGGCGATTGGCGCGCCACCCGGCAGGTGGCGGGGTTAATTCACCAGCAATTCTCTTACAAAAGTTTCTTCCTCGTCAGGATCTCCGTGGTTCACGCGATCTCGCGCCCGGGCCACCTGGCTGCGGATCTCTTCCCACGTCTGTTCCGGCAGTGAGAGGAAGACGCGGACCACATCCGGGTCGAATTGTTTTCCGGACTCCCGAATAATCTCTTCCCGTGCGGTAGAGAAGGGGAGGGCCTGGCGATAAGGGCGGTCAGACGTCATGGCGTCAAGAGTGTCCGCTATGGCAAAAATTCTGGCGCCCAGCGGAATCTGTTCCTCCGCGAGCCCTTGCGGGTAACCGGCCCCATCGTAACGTTCCTGGTGCGCCAGCACGATTTCTGAAGCTGAAGAAAGGAAGGGGATACGGCTGAGCAGTTCGTAGCCGATGCGGACGTGAGTCTGCATGATGGCCATTTCCTCAGGAGTGAGCTTACCCTGTTTCAGCAGCACGGAATCCGGGATGCCGATTTTCCCGATGTCATGAAGATAGGCCCCGCGCGCAATGGTTTTGAGCTGTTCATTGGTGCAGCCCATGGCCCGAGCGATCTCCAGGCAATAGAGGCTGACGCGGCGGGAGTGACCGGCGGTTTCAGTGTCGCGGAGATCGAGAGCCGCGCCAAGAGCTTCCAGGGTTTCGTCATAGGCGCATTCAATTCGCTTCATGGCAGTCTGGAGCTGGTGGGTCCGCTGCTCCACCATTTCTTCCAGTTGATGGCGGTACTTTTCCAGTTCCGCTTCCATGAACTTTTTTTGCAGGGCGCGGCGCACGGATTCCACCGCCGCATCCAGGTGGAACGGCTTTAACAGATAGTCGTCTGCTCCGTGCTTCATGGCGTCGACCGCGACCCGGATATCGTCTTCACCCGTTGCCATCACGAATGCAAGATGGGGATGGCGCTTCTGCACTTCCGCCAGCAACTGCAGACCTGTCATGCGCGGCATTTTCAGATCTGAAACAACTGCATCAAAAGGTTCCTTCTCAAGGCATGCAAGCGCGTCTTCCGCGCTCGACTGCCCGCACCATTCAAAGCCGCTCCTGCCGAGTTTCTCTCCTAGTATCTGCCATACAGCGATCTCGTCATCTACAAGCAGGACCCGGGGCTTGGTGTTTTCATAGCTCATTAAGGTTCTCCCCTTTTTCCCAGACCCCGATTCTGCGCCCCCACCCGGCAGATGTGAAGGGTTTTGCCCAGCGGGCCAGAGCCCGTCGCATTAAGGAAGCGGCTTTTAAATGCGTGCCGGAATTTCTGAGGACCTCCGGACATGCTGTCAACAATCTCCATCCTGAAGTCGCAGCCCGGTTGCCTGATGCACTCGCAGTTCCGGGGAATCCCGACGTCAAGGCCCAATAACTCCCCCACGACAAACCGCTCTCAACTTTTTTCTATCGGAGCCTTCCTTCCAGAGCGTTAGATAAAATGGGCCATGCTTTGGATGGGCGCCGGGAGTGAGAGCGTAGGGGCGAAATCCCATAAAGATGATTTAAATTGTTGATAGTTAACGGCCAAATTGATTTTCTCTGGGCACGATTGTCCGGTGGAAACCTCTCCGGCCGATTGTTTACCTGAAGTGTAATTGCATAAACAGGCTATCCGTTCTGTGCGGAATGAGTTGGATGCCATTGAGGGGGAAGCCTTTACAGGCGGTTCCGCTGGTGAGTTGCCGTACCAGGTCATTGTCGCTACCCAATCCATCAGAGTTGACGCCCGGCACCGCTTGGGGCTATGTTCTGGAGTTAACTTCTTTTTTATTCAGTGCTGAACCCCTGCCGCAACCGTTAGCCGGAGGATTCTAATGATGAAACTGCACCATGTGATTGAAGCCCAGCAGTTTGACCTGCCGATCATCAGCCACCTGTTCAATGTTGCCGAGGAGATGGAAAAACTTGTCGCACGCGGCGGAACAGACGAATATCGCAGCCGACTGATGGCGACGCTTTTTTACGAGCCTTCCACGCGCACGCGGTTTTCTTTTGAAGCCGCCATGCACCGGCTGGGCGGGCGGGTGATTTCAACCGAGAACGCCGCTGAATTTTCCTCGGTGGCAAAAGGTGAAACTCTGGAGGATACCATCCGCATTATGAACGGGTATGTGGACGTGATTGTCCTGCGCCACAGCGAAGTGGGTTCGTCCAGGCGCGCGGCGGCCGTTTCGCGGGTTCCCATCATTAATGCGGGTGACGGCGTGGGCCAGCACCCAACACAGGCGCTGCTGGACCTTTACACCATCCACAAAGAGATCGGCTCCATCGACGGCCTGAAGATTGCCATGGTGGGAGACCTTGCTCAGGGCCGCACTGTTCGTTCGCTGGCATACCTTCTGAGCAAATTTAACGACACCAAGATGTACTTTGTTGCACCGGCGCTGTTGAAGATGAAGGAAGACATTCTGGAGTACCTGCGGGAGTGCGGATCGTGGTTTACCGAGGAAACAACACTCGATCGTGTGTTGCCGGAGGTTGACGTGGTCTACCAGACGCGGGTACAGAAAGAACGGTTTGGCGACAGGATCGCGGACTACGAAAGTTGCCGCGGAATCTATATCATCAATCGGGATTCCCTCCGATTGATGAAGCCCAATGCTATTATCATGCACCCCCTTCCCCGTCTTGAAGAAATTTCCATGGAAGTGGACCAGGACCGCCGCGCAGCTTATTTTCGCCAGGCCCAGAACGGGTTGTTCGTCCGCATGGCCCTTCTGACTACGCTATTGTCCAAATAACTCGCTGAAAACCCCTCGAAATCTGTCATTCTCCAGAGCCGGAGACGGACGGGATACTACCGCTTGAACGATGATTCCGAGAGCAGGGCTTAGCCATAACTCCGTCTACGGGAAAAAGTTGATTCCCCGCTGGGCGGTGGATAATAGGATAGCTGGACTATGAATGGTGATTCATCTAGTACTTTCAATAACTTATGCCGTGTTCCCGCTGGCACCTGATCCACGTGGAACTGAGGTACTAGTACTGCCGTACTCTTGTCTGATCAAGTTAATATCCAGTACGCTTGGGGCAGTGAGGCCATGGCGTACTCACTGTAGAGACAACGGAGGCGAACGTACAATGGGGATTGGCGAACGAATCAAGGATCTGAGAGAACAAAAGCACCTTTCGCAGGGTGATATCGAAGAGAGAACGGGGCTTCTGCGTTGCTACATCTCGCGAGTGGAGAACGGCCATACGGTTCCTTCTCTGGAAACGCTGGAAAGATTTGCAGGCGCACTGGATGTCCCTCTCTACAAGTTGTTCTATTATGACGAAGTATCGCCTGGCGAGTGCGACTATTCTGCGTCTGACATGACACTTGAGCGTCTTGCTCAAGAGGGGGGCGCCGCCGGAGCGGAAGCACGGTTCCTGTTGAAGTTGAGAAGCCTGCAGTCGCGGCTTTCTCCGACTGATCGGGACGTTTTGCTGACGCTTGCCAAGAAACTGGCCGAGCGGCCGATGCCTGCAGTCCGGTGAAAGATGTGGGAATCGCAACCATCGGCGGTGGTTCAGGCCACCTCCGTTGGTATGGGATTCCCGACGGGTTGCTTCCGGAATTGAGCCTCCATTTCTCATCCCTGTCATTTCAGTCTTCTCCGCAATATCTTCCGAAAAAATGAATCCCGGGCGCTGGTTGCGCCTGCCGGGCATTTGTGTGGTGACCCCGCACCGGGCCCAAGGGCCCAAAGCAGGCGCCGATAAAGCCAGCCATCACAACCCTGCCTCGAAAAAACTCATCCAAATGCCTTAAGATAAGTAAAGTGGGTATTGGGAAGTGTTCTGGAGGCGGTGGAAGGGGACTGTGTTCAAACTGACGCTGCGACAACTGCTGCATCATCCTGTGAGGATGCTGCTTTCCATGGTCATGATCAGCGTGGCACTGCTGCTGGGACTGGTGATCAAGGGTCTGTCGAACGGCGTCATGCAGGAAAAGATCCACCGGACGGAAGGGATTGGAGCGGACCTGATGATTCAGCCACCCCACTCTTCTTATATCCTGGGCCTGGGTGAAAACGTGATGCCTGTTGCCCTGGCGCAAAAGATCACGGAGGTTAATGGCGTCGAGGCTGCAACACCCACCGCTACCAACGTCAGCTTTACCAACCGTTTGGAAGCTATCTTTGGTATCGACCTGCCCAGCTTTAAGCGTGTGACAGGAGGCTTTGAATACCTTCAGGGCGGCCCGTTCTCCGGGCCCTACACCGCTCTGGTGGATAATGTCTACACCCGCACCCATCACGTGCATCTGGGCAGCACGCTGAACATTCTGGATCACCACTTTACGGTCTCCGGGGTGGTCGAGCACGGCAAGGGCGCCCGGGTCTTCGTGCCTCTAAAGACACTTCAGAGCCTGCTGGCTCCGGGCAAGTGCGCCGTGATCTTCGTAAAAGTCGCGCCCGGAAGCAGTGACAGTGCGGTGGTGGAAAGGCTGCACAAGTTTGAAGGGGGAGCCCTGAAGAATTACCAGATCACCCAAATGAGCGAACTTTCCTCACTGATCACAACTTCATCGTTCCTGGGCCTGCAGCAGTTTCTGCTGGTGATCGTGGTGTTTGCCGGAGTCATCAATTTTCTGGTCATCTTTCTGGCGCTCTACGTTCAGGTGCTGGGCCAGACGCGTGAACTGGGCATCCTTCGGGCGCTGGGGGCCAGCCGGCGTTACATGCTGAGGTTGTTCCTGGGTGAGGCCTGCCTGCTGTGCCTGTTTGGCGGAGGGCTGTCCCTGGTGCTGTATTTCGTAACCAAGGCAATTGTTCTGTCCATTTACCCGGCGCTTCATTTTCTGCTGCCCACGAGTGCGGTTCTGTGGGTGGCTGTGATTGCGCTGGCCAGCGCTGTGCTGGGCGGGGCCTACCCTGCCTACCGCGCCAGTGCCAGTGAGCCGATAGCTGCACTTGCTTATGAATAACGGAAGTAACACAGGCAAAGGTTCAGCGAAGGTCATGATCGAGACCCGTGCGCTCAGCAAGGTCTACGACACTGCGCCGGGGTCTCCGCCCGCGGTCGATGCTGTGAGTTTGAAGATTCCGTCAGGCCAGTTTACGGCCATCATGGGGGCCTCCGGATCCGGCAAATCGACACTGCTTTACCTGATTGCAGGGCTCGCTGAGCCGACGGCCGGCGAGGTGTTGATCGACGGCGTTTCGATCTCCTCGCTGGGGGACACAGCGCGCGCGCGCTTGCGCAACACGCGGATAGGTTTTGTTTTCCAGCGGTTTAACCTGCTGGGTTTTCTCTCTGCCAGAGACAATATTGATGCTCCGCGCCTGCTGGGTTGGAAGCAGAGGGAGCCAGCCCGGTCAATCGACAGCCTGCTGGCGGCGGTGGGGCTTGAGAAAAAACGTCTTAAGAAAGTGAGTGAATTGTCTTCAGGCGAACAGCAGCGGGTGGCCATCGCACGGGCTCTGATTAATGGTCCTGAAATCCTGCTGGCGGACGAGCCGACAGGGAATCTGGATTCGCGGAATGCCGAAGCGGTGCTGGACCTGCTACTTCGGCTGAAGCTGGACCTTGGCCTGACGATTGTGATGGTGACCCACAATCCCGAAGTAGCGTTGCGCGCGGACCGAATTGTCCAGATGAAGGATGGCTGCGTGGAGCGCGAACTGATGACGGATGAGATTGAGCCTTCGCCTGAGTGGACGCGAAGGCTCGCAGGCCACATCCCGGGCTGAGGTGTGCAGGATCGAGAATCTGCGGGCTG
>Ga0102950_1000145_pt1 | contig 17732 bp, 16 predicted proteins | sample SalPon2A_B_D2_MG_FD_78505 | JGI IMG/M metagenome (GOLD analysis project Ga0102950, IMG submission 78505) | Soil microbial communities from South San Francisco under conditions of wetland restoration - Salt Pond MetaG R2A_B_D2_MG | ecosystem: Environmental > Terrestrial > Soil > Wetlands | place...
GGCCACGCGTTCGCGTGCCGACAGGTGGGCGGTCTGGCGAATCGAATTGTACTGTGGCCACTAGGTGGAATCGCTTATGTGCAGCCTCCGCAACGTCCTGGCGCTATGCTCTGGAGCATTGCCGCAGGTCCCCTGGTAAACGTGGTTTTGATGCCTGTCCTGCTGCTTCTGGTGATGATGAACTCGGCTTATGGATGGGGGCGGTCCGTGTCCGACATCCATACCTTTCTGGTGGCGCTTGCCTTTATTAATGCTATTTTGCTCGTCTTCAATTTGCTGCCGATTTATCCCCTGGACGGAGGCCAGATTCTGCGGTCGGTGTTGTGGTTCTGGATGGGACGGGCCCGTAGTCTGATGGTGACTTCAGTGATCGGGATGATTGGCGTGGCAGGTCTGTTCGTTTATTCCTATTGGACACGGTCCGTCTGGAATGGAGCCATATCGGTTTTTATACTGATCTACTGCTGGGGAGGGTTACGGCAAGCTCAGGCGCTGTCACGGCTTGCCGGGGCGCCGCGGCGCGAGAGTTTTGCGTGCCCTTCCTGCAAAGCGAAGCCGCCGGCCGGTGAATACTGGAACTGCACCAGTTGCGGGAAGGCGTTTGACACCTTTCAGTCCGGTGCGATGTGTCCTCATTGCGGGACGCATTTTACGCGGACCTCATGTTTTGAGTGTGGGTCGGCCAGCGCCATCAGCGCCTGGAATGTGAAAGCAGAAGAGAAAGGAGCGGCAACGGTTGCCGCTTCAAAGCTTTTTTCTCCGAAGCCGGAATAGCAGTTACTTCAGGGACGAAGCTTGGCCTGGGTTGGTTGGCGGCGCAGAGGGAGAGCCTAGCGTACGAGGCTCGAGATGTCCGCTCGAGGTCGGTTGAAGGCGCATGTTTCACGTGGAACATGCGCTTCGACTCGGATTCATATACATTGTCATATACATAAGCTGGAACCTCCGCATCGAGGCTCTTCTCGCCTCAGCGATGTTGTCAGTTCTTCCCGAGTCATCTACAATGCGTTTTGATGATCTCCAGAGGTAGAGTGCGGGAATTGCTTGCCCCATTCGATATTTCTATTTCTGACGACGGAGTTGATAGGCTCGTCGTTTACGTAGATCTGCTCCTGCGCTGGAATCGCAAGATCAACCTGACTTCAATAAATGATGCCGAGGAATGCATAACGAGGCATTTTGGTGAGAGTTTCCTGCTTTCTAATTTGCTGGAACTTAGGGGCCTCCTTCTAGACATCGGAAGTGGGGCTGGGTTTCCTGGTCTCGCCCTCAAGTTGATTATCCCCGCGTTGGAGGTTGTATTATTGGAGCCTGTTTCCAAGAAGCGGTCCTTCTTAAAGGAGGTTTCCAGGGTCTGCGGCATGGGCCCGGTCGAGGTGAATGGCAACAGGTTCGAGGATTTTGCTGTCAAAGAAGTAAGTCGATCATTTGACATTATTACATCGCGAGCTGTGGGCGGGTTTGAATCGATGGTTCAAGTAGCCGGCAGCTTCCTGAAGCCTGGTGGACACTTATGTCTTTGGTTGGGAAGTGCGCAGGTGCAGGCAATTCAGATGGGAAGCCGGGGTTTGAGCTGGCTGGCGCCAGAGACGATTCCACTGAGTCGCGACAGGGTGATATTGGTTGGGAGCCAAACGTAGCTGCAATTTATTTAAGCCTATCAATATCTGAAAGATGGCAAAGCATATTGGGATAGGCAAGCACATGTTTCACGTGAAACATCACATTTGGACTTGCTTTGGGAATTCCTCTTTGATAGCTTCTCATCCTCATCTCTTGGATTGAAAGTGCTATGGGACGTGTCATCGCGATTGCCAATCAGAAAGGCGGAGTAGGGAAGACGACGACTGCCATCAACCTTGCAGCAGCGCTTGCTGCTCAGGACATGTGGACTCTTGTCATCGACTGTGACCCGCAGGGAAATACCACCAGCGGGTTTGGCTTCCCCAAAGATCCATCACGCCGTTCACTGTATCACTCCTTGATTCTAGAAGCACCGCTTACGGAACTCTTTCTCCCCGGGCCGGCCGAGGGAATCCAATTGGTACCATCTGATAAGAATCTGGTTGGCGCCAATGTTGAGCTTGTCTCAAAGCCCGGCAGGGAACAAATCCTGCGGGAGAGGCTGAATCCCATCCGGGACCGGTTCAATTACACATTGATCGACTGTCCGCCGGCGCTGGATTTGCTTACACTTAATGCCCTGGTGGCGGCAGACTCAGTTCTTGTCCCTATCCAGTGCGAATATTTTGCTCTTGAGGGCGTTTCAGAACTTCTTGACACGCTGATACGGATTCGCCGAACGCATAACCCCAAATTGGCGATCGAGGGAATTCTATTGACCATGTTTGACGAGCGAACGAACCTCTCACACCAGGTTCGGGACGATCTGAAGGACTTCTTTGGCGAACAGGTTTTTGATACCATGATCCCCAGAAATGTCCGTCTTGCGGAGGCTCCAAGCCATGGAAAGCCCGTCCTTTTGTACGATCCGGACTGCCGTGGTTCAGAAAGTTATATAAAACTTGCTAAAGAGGTTATAAGTCATGACCAGAAAGGCGTTGGGGCGAGGACTGAACGCCCTGTTGCAGGAAACTGATTCGTCCCCTGCTGCTTCCGGCCTCAACCAAGTGTCGCTGGCCCTAATCGATCCCAATCCGTACCAGCCCCGCACCCAACTGCCCGAACAAGCATTGGAAGAGCTTGCCAATTCCATCCGCTCCAGTGGACTGATTCAGCCAATTCTACTTCGTCCGGTCGGCAAACGTTATCAGCTCGTGGCTGGTGAAAGGCGCTGGCGGGCTGCGACCAAGGTGGGGCTTGAAAAAGTCCCAGCGGTCGTGCGCGAAATCAGCGATAGTGAGGCATTGGAACTTGCTCTCGCCGAAAACCTTCTGCGCGAGGCACTGAACCCGCTCGAAATTGCCCGCGCCTACGAGCGGCTTCAGCAACAGTTTCACCTTACGCACGAACAGATCGCGGAGCGATTGGGGGTCAACCGATCGACTGTGACGAACACCATTCGTCTCTTGGGACTCTCACCGGCGGTACAGAATTTGCTGATGGAAGATAAGATATCCGCCGGCCATGCCAGGGCCCTTCTGGCCGTGGACTCAGCGCAGATGCAGGAGAAGATGGCTCAGACCGTTATTGAGAAAGGTCTTTCTGTCAGAAACCTGGAGAATCTCGTTGCTCCACAAACACGCGTCCAAGGTAAAAAAGAGGTGAGGCATGACGCAACTGTGGACCCAAATCTTCGGGCGGCGGTCCTTGACTTGGAACGCGCGCTTGGAACGCGAGTGAAAGTAGTGGGAAGCGAACGACGGGGAAGAATCGAAATCAGCTATTTTTCCGCAGAAGATCTGAGTAGAATTTATGATCGGATAATACATACTTAACTATTACCATCTTCAAAATATAACAACGTGAGGAATAACAGAAAGCACGGAGGACCTCAATGGCGTTGAAAATTAGTCAAATATTCCGAGGGCGGTCGGCGGACCCGCTGGGCGATCAGGAACTGGTTGGACTGCTTGAACCTGGCGTTGAATTTGATGGCAAAATGACTGTCCCTTCCGGGCTGGTCCGCATCAACACACACTTCAAAGGAGAGATTCATTGTGCCGGAGCCGTAGTCATCGCCGACCAGGGTGAAATGGAAGGAGAAATCCGTTCAAAGCTAATTAGCATTGCCGGAAAGGTTAAAGGTACAGTTCACGCTTCCGAAAAGGTCGAAATCAAGGCAAACGGAATTGTGCTGGGCGATATCCACACGGCCTCGCTTGTGATCGAGCCCGGGGGGTATTTTGATGGCCAGTGTCACATGCCCATTCCCGAACTTTCCCACAGCTCTGAGGAATCTGCGGACGCGAAACAGAGGGCCTAGGCCGACCTGAAAAAGGAGGGCCAAAGAAATTCCCCTGCGAACGTACATTCTCCGAAAGTTCCTGGCCGAATCACCACGTGCCAAGGCACCTGCGATCGAATTTTGCCTCCTACAGAGATCGCGGACCCAAATCTGTAACAGAACCTGGCCCCTCACAATTGGGTTTATCCACTATCATAATTGGCAGCTACGATGACGACCGTTGTTATTGGTGGGCACTCGCGCAATATCGGCAAGACATCAGTAATGGCGGGGCTGATCCACCGTCTCCGGCCACCTGAGTGGACCGCCGTGAAGATTACGCAATATGGCCATGGCGTTTGCTCGATTGATGGGGCGCCGTGCTCCTGCGACCCGGGCGAACACGGATTCGTCCTGACCGAAGAGCGGGAACGCAAGGGGCGAGGCGACACCAGCCGGTTCCTCCAAGGGGGCGCCCGGCGCTCGCTGTGGCTGCGAGTCCGCCAGGGACAGCTTCATCGCACCCTCCCGGGGTTGATGCGTGCGCTGCGCCGGGAAGAATGGGTGATGATTGAAAGCAACAGCATCCTGGACCACATTCAGCCGGCGCTCTATCTGCTTGTCCTGGACCCTTCGCAAAGCGACTTCAAGGCAACGGCCCGCAAGCATCTGGAGCGCGCCGACGCGCTGATCGCGATTGGACCCGCCGACTGCAAATATTCCTGGCCCGATATTGATGCCAGTCTCCTCAGCAGCAAGCCAGTTTTCCAGCTGGCACGCCCCGACGAGATCAGTGATGAACTGATCCACTTCGTGAGGCGTCAGCTGGGGCTGGGAGAAGAAGCGCAAAGCGCAGAGGCCTGAGGTGTCAAGGGGGTGCGGCGCTAGGCTCCATAGCTGGCCTGGCGGGATTTATCGCCGTGACACTTCCACCAGCGCGTTGTAATCCGGAACGCCGCTTTCGTCCAGCCGCCCGGAAGGGATTAGCACGTTACCTTCCGGCCAGTGAACCTGCAGGCTTCCCGGCTTGATGCGGTCAATCTTCACACGGCCGCGGAAGCGGCCGTACTCATTGCGCAAAACCACCGTATCGCCCGTCCGCAGCGCCAGTCGTGCGGCGTCTTCGGCGGCCATGATTACGTCCTCTCGCAGCGCGCCGTTCAGCGGGTCGGCGTCGGCGTGTACGATGCTGTTGAACTGCTTTCCTCGCCGCGTACTCAGTAGGAACTTCCCTTTGGGCACCGTCTCCCGTGGCAAATTGACCGCAGAAAAATGGCCCTTGCCACTGGGGGTGCTAAAGCTCCCTGCCAGCAGTCGAGCCCCGCCGTACTGGAAGCTATCACCTTTCTTCTTCAGCCGTGCGATGCCGCGATAGGTGGGGCAAACCCGATCAATCTCGGCACGAATGTCTCCCGTGTCGTTCCAAGGAAACGCCTTCTTTGCGCCCTCCGGATCGAAGTGCCGCGCCAGCAGAACGGGAATTTCCCACTCATCGCGAGCCTCGCCCGGACGGGGGCCGGGAATTTCCGGGCTGTAAATCACCCGCCGCTCGGTGCTGGTTTCGGTGCCGCCGCCACGCTGCTCATAGCGGTTTCGCGCCGGTAGCAGCACTACAGTTTCTCCCGGGTCGACCAACATGGTGGGATTCACCACAATGTCTTGATGGACTCGCAACCGTAACCGGCCCAGAGCGTCATAAACGCGCTGGGGTTCCGGCAGAGTGTCGATGAAATTACCTCCACTCTGCCACAGCATGTCGATTTCGCCGTTCTCGGCGCCCAGCACCATTTCCGCGGCTCCCAACCCTTTCCATTCCGGCGGCAGGAAGCCCCACACATTGGGCGAAGCAAAGCGTTCCGCATTTCCTTCGTTTACGGGGAAGCCCATCACGTAGGCAGACGGCATGGCGCCCATTTCAGCGCCCCCCTGCACGCCGCTGTGTCCCCGGATGGGCATCAACCCGGTGTGAGGCCTTCCCACATTGCCGCGCGCGAGCTGCAGGTTCACAATGGCCCGAACGTTGTCGCTGCCGTAGCGGTGATGCGTAATGCCCATGCTCCATACGAAAACGGCGTTGCGGGCTTTGCCGAATCTTTCGGCAAAGCGCAGCATGTCCGACCTAGTGAGTCCGGAACCATGTTCAAGATGGTCCCAGCGCAAGCTGCGGGTTTTCCTTTCAAGCGCCCGCCAGCCGGTGGTGCGATCGTCAACAAAGTTGCGATTAACCCAGTCGTTCTCAATCAGATGTTTCAGCACTCCGTAGAAGAAGGCAATGTCGCCGCCGGGCAGCACCTGGAAGAAGTCGTCTGCGATGCGCGTCCCAAATAGAGCGCTTTCCGTGACAGATGGCACCCAGTAGCGCTCCATGCCAGGCTCGAAATAGGGATTGACCATGAATACCTTGGTGCCTGCTTTCTTGGCGTAGTAGAGGTACTTGGTGGCGACCGGCTGATTGTTGGCCACGTTGGTCCCCACAAAAACCACCAGGTCGCTGCCAATCCAGTCGCTATAGCTGCAAGTGGTGGCCGCACAGCCCACCGTGGCCTTCAGCGCCGTAGTGCTGGGAGCGTGGCAGATGCGCGCGCTGGTGTCGATATGGTTGGTGCCGATAAAGCGCGCCACTTTCTGGTGGGCGTAGTAAGCCTCATTGGTGAGACCGCGCGAGGTGAGGTACCAGGCCAGGCCGCGCGGGTCGGTCTGGCGTAGCTTTTCGGCGATGACGGCCAGGGCCTCGTCCCAGGTGGCGCGCCGGAATCCTTTTTCCCCGCGCTGCCGTACCATCGGCACTGCCAGCCGCCCCAGCCTGCGCAGGTCTAGCTCGCTTTTGTCCTGCAATGGCTCAACGTCTTCCAGCTGGCGCCAATCCATGGCCGGCATGGTGTTGAGGCGCAACAACCGCAGGCGCACAGCACACAGGTGGATACCTTCCATGGTCCAATCGCGCATGCCTTTGGTACCCAGCGCGCAGCCGTCGCAGCAGCCATCATTGAGAATCCGCCAAGCGTAGCGCAGGTTGTCACGGTTTTCCCAGATAGTTTCAAGGATGTCCCTGTAGGCGTTCGGGTGCTGCTGGCCGAGCCCGTAAGGCACCAGACTCACCCATTCTTTCGGATTCCAACCCTTCAGATGTTTTCTTGCCATCAATTTGCCCAATGCGATCGCACATTAAATCATAAATTGGCAGGAAGTGCACAGTCCAGGGTCTGAGAAGAGGCTGGAGGAGGTCCTGCTCGTAGCGGCAGGACAGCAGGTCTCGACCGACTATACGTTGAGCTGCGAACCACGCCCTGGACCTTGACACGGAAGCGTCCGGGATGTGACGGGTGCCGGTGGAAGTGGAGAAACGGTGGGCAGTTCGTTGTGGCGTGCCTCCTCGGTTCCTAACTAAACCTGACATCCTGCCCGGCGCCGCAGCCGGCAAACGCTTCCCCCCTATGGTCTCCAACCCTTGGAGCCAGCAAAATCCACCTCCATCCCCCAAACTATCCTTTCCTTTGGCGGAGGAAATTTCTATCTCGCCAAATACCGGACCTTTCTAGTTTGCGTTGACTGGACTTTCTACTTCGTTGCGGTTTCTGAAATGCCAAAATGGGGCAGTAGCTGCCAGCTGGATTCAGTTTTCAGGCTTCGAAAAACCGCCGGATACGGGGCCAATACTGTTGAACTGTTCGGGTAGTGCTGAGGTGGCCGCCTCGCCTGAGCAGGTTCAGCTTGATTCCCGCACGGCGGGCGAAATCGTCCACCTGCCGCCAGGGAATGTAAGGATCGTCCTTCGCGTGGAACATCATGATCTTTGATGAGACGAGTTCCCCGATATGATGCGCAGGATTGAAGAAGTCACCGCGCAGCAACTTGTTCCAGTTCCGATCTGTGAGGCGATAACCGTTGCCAAACGCTTCGCGGATATAAGCGGGATAGCTTTTGTTGGACGTCTCCTTCTCCTGCTCTTCACCGAGAATGTTCCAGTCGACCACCGGGCAGTTGGCGATAACTTTCGTCACCCGGCGGTCGAGAGAGGAAAGAATCGCGGCTGCGCCGCCGAAGCTTCCGCCAATCACAAAAATTGAATCAGGCATGACCCGAAATTCCTGCCCAAAGGCGCTTTCCCGGATGCGGCCTTTCCTGATTCCTGTGATGACGTCGGCAATGTCTTCCACCGGCGATTTTTCCAAAAATTTTCCGCCGCTTTCCCATGCTCCGCGATATCGCGGGTAAAAAACCCAGTAGCCTCGGCGCACCAGAAATTCCGCAAGACCCTGCTTGGTGGGGATAGACGGCATGCCGTCGCAAAGGATAGCCACCTTGCGCACTTTGCCCTGCCGTACCGTCGGCAAGAACTCGGTTACGATTTCCTTCTTAAATCGTGTGCGGAACATGGGATTAGTTTAACAAGCCTGAAGCCGTTTCCCAAACGGGTATGTCGGGGGGACGGGCTGGCCTGTAGTGTATACTGAGTATTATTATAGAGGCCGCAGCGGGGGCAGCGGTCCACCTCAATCTATGGCGCCTGAAATCAAGAGGAGTGGTATTCTCCTCGTTTTCCTCTACCTTTTCATTACGGTTTTCGCACTGATTCTGTTGACGCTGGTGCGCCCGCACACGGGTGACGGCTTCATTCACCAGCTTGGCAAGAACTGTGCCCTGGTGGCGTTCATCCTCATCACTCTGCAGGTGGTTCTAGGAGCGCGCATTAAGTGGGTTGAGCGGCCTATCGGGCTGGACAAGATTTTCCGGTTCCACAAGGCGGCGGGAGTGATTGCGCTATGCCTCGTTTTGCTGCACGTAACGCTGATTTCCTGGGGCACCGGGCATTGGTATCTACTGGACTCGCTCCATGTCAAATGGCCGATATGGCTGGGCCGGCTGGCACTGCTGGCTTTGCTGGCGACTGTAGTTACGAGCCTGTGGCGGCGCAAACTGAACATCGAGTTTGAATCTTGGCGTAAGCTGCACAACGTTCTTTTTGCCACCATACTCACATTCGGGTTCGTACACAGCTTTAAGATTGGTGGAGACCTGACGGCCCCGGCCCTGCGCATTTACTGGGTGCTGGCACTGGCCGTGGCCGCGGCTGTCTATCTATTCCACAGACTCATGCGACCCGCGCGGCTGAAACGCAATGCCTATACTGTGACCGCTGTTCGGCAGGATGCGCCGAAGGTTTGGACGATCCATTTTGCGCCACCGACAGGGCAAGGCGTGTACCCTTACGCGCCGGGGCAGTTCCACTACATCACCCTCCGGCGGGGGAGGGGGCTCCCTGTAGAAGAACACCACTGGACCATTTCCTGGACGCCCACGCGACCGGGCATCGCTTCCACGATCAAGGAAGTGGGTGATTTCACTTCCACCATCGGCCAGACGCGGGTGGGCGACAAGGCGGACGTGGACGGGCCTTACGGGCGCTTCTCATACCTCTTCCATCCCGATGAAAACGACCTGATTTTTGTCTGCGGTGGCATCGGCATCACGCCCTTCCTGGCCATGCTTCGGCACATGCATGACACCGGGTCGCGCAAGAAAGTCCTGCTGCTGTGGAGTAATCGGACCGAGGAGGAATTCGTGGCACGCGAGGAATTGGAGCAGATTGCCAGATCCGGCAAGCCGGGGTTGAAGATCGTGCCTTTCCTGACAAAGGCCGGTGAGGGTTGGAGTGGGGAGCGGGGACGCATTAACAAAGACGCTATTGCGAGACACCTTCCGCCGGTGAACGGCACTACAAGAGGAGCCTACGTCTGCTGCCCGCCGTCAATGATGAGGATCGTCATGCCGGCACTCGGTGAACTTGGCATCCCGGCTGAGCGCATACATGACGAAATGTTCTCGCTTTAAGGAGGAGTTTTGAATCGCGGACGATCGGGACAACTGGGTCGAGCCATCATCCTGCTGGTGGCCGTCGCGGCGGCCTTCATCGTGGTGAGTGCGGCAATCCGCTACAACCGCAAGTCGGGGCTGTTTGACTCCCACAGGCAAAGACCTGCGAAAGCAGAAAAACCTCTCGGTTCGAAAAAAGAAAAGTCGCCAGAGTAGCTCGGTTGACCGCAATCAAACTGGGATCACCAAACAAAAACCGTCGGTTGGCCGCAGGCGAGACGAACTTTCCGCCACTCCAACTGGTGGTGGCTAGCGGGATTTGATAACTCCCTTGACTTTCCTCTCAGAGGGCTTATCTTGCTTTTTTTAGGACGCGTTCCGTGACAAAAGTCACGGAACGCGGCTCCCGTATCCGTTAGTGTAGATTCCTCACGATCTTCCAGGTCAACTCTAGAATCCAGCGCAAGGAGGCAGGGGATGGATGCAACTTCCAAACGTGGGCTGATCGTTTCCAGCAGGTGGGGCCAGGCGATTGTGATCGTCTTCCTATTCGGGTTTTTCGTAATGGGGCTTCTGGCTTATTGGACCTACACCAATCAACCTCCTATTCCGGCCCGGGTAGTTGATCCTTCGGGGGCGGTGCTTTTTACCAAGTCAGATATCACCCGGGGGCAGGAAACGTTCCTCCGCAACGGCCTGATGGAGTACGGATCGATTTTTGGCCACGGCGCCTATTTGGGACCGGACTTCACGGCCGACTATCTCCACCGTGCCGCGCTGATCGTCCGCCAGCAGTACGGGGGTGAAGCCTCGGATCGCGCGCGGGCCGAGACTGTGCAGGACTTTAAGACCAACCGTTACAACCCCGCGACCCGCACGCTGGAATACACAGCAGCACAGGCCGCGGCCTTCAAGCAACTGGAAACGCACTACCGGGACTTCTTCTCCCAGCCCACCACCAAATTTGGCCTTCGGCCCAGGGCCATTACCGATCCGCAGCAGATCTTTGACCTGACCGCCTTCTTCAGCTGGTCGGCGTGGGCGTCTGCCGCCCAGAGGCCCGGCCTCGATTACTCCTACACCAATAACTGGCCGCCCGAAATGCTGGTGAACAATCACCTCACGGCCGATGCGATTGTCTGGAGCGTACTTTCGTTGATCGCTCTTCTAGGAGGCATCGGGCTGCTGCTCGCTGCCTTCGGACGATGGAACTTCCTGGGCTGGCATGGGCGGGAGCGGACCACGGTATCTTTCCGTCGCCCGGATTCCATCAGGCTGACTCCGGCGCAGCGCGCCACAGCGTACTTTTTCTTGGTGATGGCTGTGCTTTTTCTGCTGCAAACTCTGCTGGGTGGCGCCTCGCAGCATTACCGTGCCGACCTTTCCAACTTCTTCGGCCTCGATCTCGCACAGTGGCTGCCCTTCAACGTGGCCCGCACGTGGCACGTGCAGCTTGCCATTTTCTGGGTGGCAACTTCTTACCTTGCCGCGGGCATCTTTCTCGTTCCCATGATCACGCGGCGCGAGCCCAAAGGACAAAGCCTGCTGGCCTACGGCCTGCTGGGTGCGCTGGCCATCGTGGTTTTCGGAAGCCTGATCGGGGAATACGCCGGGATTGAAGGCTGGATTCAACACCTCTGGAGCTGGTTTGGCGACCAGGGCTTCGAATACCTTGACCTGGGACGCTTCTGGCAGATTCTGCTGATCATCGGCTTGTTTTTCTGGGTGATCATTCTCTTCCGTGGGCTGCGTGGGCGCCTGGGCTCGGAACACCTGGGCAACCTGCCCTGGCTGTTCTTCTTTTCGGCCCTGTCAATTCCGGCCTTCTACGCGGTCGGCCTGCTGGCGCGGCCCGGTGAAGCCTTCACCACCACGGATTTCTGGCGGTTCTGGGTGGTCCATCTCTGGGTGGAAGATTTCCTGGAGTTGTTCACCACCATTATGGTGGCTTATATCTTCGTGCTGCTGGGAGTGGTTCACGAACGTGTGGCGCTGACGATGGTTTATCTCGACATCCTGCTCTATTCCGCCGGCGGCGTCATCGGAACCATGCACCATCTCTACTTCTCAGGCGAACCGGCGGTCCACATGGCGCTGGGGGCCTTCTTCTCGGCGGCGGAAGTCATTCCGCTAACGTTCCTCACGCTGGAGGCGTGGAGTTTTCTGCAACTGGGCGCAGAGCAGGGCACCAGGTCAAAAACGCACTTCCCTCACCACTGGGCCGTGATGTTTCTTGTGGCGGTGGGTTTCTGGAACTTTCTCGGCGCGGGAATTTTCGGGTTCCTGATCAATCTGCCGGTGGTATCTTATTACGAAATCGGCACGGCACTGACGGCTAACCACGCGCATGCCGCCATGATGGGTGTTTACGGGATGCTGGCGGTGGGGCTGTCGCTGTTCTGCCTGCGCTACATGATTCCGGAGGAGCGCTGGTCCGACAGGGCGGCAAAAATCAGCTTCTGGTCGCTGAACATAGGGCTGGCCTGGATGGTGTTTGCCTCGCTGTTTCCGCTGGGCATCATCCAGTTGTACCACTCCGTGCGCTACGGCTATTACGACGCACGAAGCCTGCAGTACCTGACGGGCCATTTGAACGCACTGATCGAGTGGATGCGGTTGCCGGGCGACGCTCTGTTCATTGTCGGCGGGGTGCTGCCGGTTCTTTACCTCACATGGGTGGGAGTGCTCCACGTGGCACCCAAAACAGCGGCGGAACAGCCGGAAGGAAGTCTGTTTACCGAGATCGTGGAATCGTCCGGAGTGAATTGATGATCGAAGGCTTCCATGCTGAAGTGCTGATGGCCTCCGGCTACGCGCTGTTTCTGGTGCTGGTGGCCTTGATGTTGGAATGGCTGGCAAAGCATTCCCACCGCCGGACGGAGCAGATGCGCGTGACCGGCTTTGAATTCCACAAGGAATTCGACCACTGGGAGTGCCCCACGGGACAGCTGCTCCAACGGCACTCCGTCGACCATCAGCGCAACATCGTGCGCTACCGCGCGATAGGGCACATTTGTAACTGCTGCCACAAGAAACCTGACTGCACCGACTCCGACGAAGGCCGAGAAATCGAAAAACGGGTGGATTCCTGGGTGCAATCGGAAATTCGCCATTACCACCGTGGCATTTCGCTGGCAATCCTGCTGCTGGCAGCGCTTATCCTTCTGGCTCAACTGCTATGGTTCAAACAACCTCGGGACCTGATGTTGGTGGGATGTCTGCTGGCTGTCGTCAGCGTCCTGGGAGTCCGTCTGCTGGCGGGATTCCGAAGCAGCCAGACGGCCGCCCCGTGCCTCAATAGCCAACGCTGACCGATGAGACGAAACACTGCCCGGCAGGCGAATGGGAATCGAAATCACTCGGGGCGACTTGAGGTTGCCGGCGCACTCCATATGGGGAGCAGGGCACGGAGGTATGTATTGCGGCGCTCGACTTTCTTGACATCCGGGTGATATATCAGGTAACTTGCTGCAGTCTACAGGATCGACGAGCAACGAGGGGCGGCAAAAATCTTTTGCATCATGAGGAAAGTGATTTCAAACCGTAAGCGGAATTTTCTAGCGCTGTTTGTGATAGCGGGCTGCCTTATATCCGTCTCAATGGCAGGCCAGGAAAAGGGGGCCCCAAGCAGGGGCCAGGGGCTGTGGAATGAGTACCCGGCCGCGCAGGTCAAACGCGGACGCATCCAGTTCCAGAAGACCTGTGCCTTCTGCCACGGTCCCAACGCCAACGGTGGCTCGACGGGCCCCAATCTCGTGCGGAGCGCCGTTGTGAGGCACGACGTAAAAGGCGACAAGATTGGACCGGTGATTCGCAACGGATTTCCGGACAAGGGGATGCCTGCCTTCCAGTTGACCAATAGCCAGATTATGGACATCGTGGCCTTTCTGCGCTACAGGCTGGATGAGTCTGACCGCCGGTCGGCGGCCCATACCAGCTCGAACTATTCGCTCAAAAAGCTGCTGGTGGGGAATGCGAAAGCCGGGAAAGAGTTTTTCTACGGCGCGGGCAAATGCTCGAGTTGCCACTCGCCCACGGGAGACCTTAAAGGCATTGCCGGCAAGTATCCGCCGGCGGAGTTGCAGGCACGGATGCTCTACCCGCGCCGAGGCAATCATCCCACGGCTACGGTGACGGTCGCATCGGGCAAGCAATACACCGGCCGGATTCGCCTGCTGACGCAATATGACATTGCGATTGTTGACGGCGCGGGCTGGTACCGCTCCTGGCCACTCGATTCCGTCAAGGTGAAGCTCCACGACCGGCTGGCGGCGCACCGGAAATTGCTTTCGGTGATAACAGACACCGAGATGCACAATCTTTTTGCTTATCTGGAGACCCTGAAGTGAGGAAGCTGATCGCCATTCTGATTCTGCTGTGGGCCCCGTCGATTTTCGCCCAGGGCCTCGATCCCCGCGCGCTGCTGAAGCCGCCCACCAATCAGTGGCCCTCCTATAACGGTGACTACACGGGCCGGCGGTACAGTCCTCTTTCGCAGATTAACCAGTCGAACGTCCACTCCCTCACTCTGGCCTGGGCGTTCCAGACGCACCAGCAGGCGATGAAATCGACGCCGCTGGAAGTGAACGGGATTCTCTACTTCACGGTTCCGAACCAGGTGTGGGCGGTGGACGCCCGCACGGGCAGGCAGATCTGGCACTTCCGGCGGCAATCGGGTGGAAACTTCATCGCCAACCGCGGCGTGGCAATGTATAAGGACCGGCTGTTTTTCGGCACGCCTGATGCCCACCTGATCTGCCTGAACGCCAAGACCGGCAAGAAGATCTGGGACGTGGTGGTGGCTGACACCACGTTTGGCTATTACATCAGCATGGCACCGCTGGTGGTGCACAACCACCTGATTGTGGGTATTTCCGGCGACCAGACGGACATCAAAGCGTTTCTCGATTGCAGGAGTCCGGTGGACGGACATCTGATCTGGCGTTGGTATTCCACCCCCAAGCCAGGCCAGCCCGGAGCCAACACCTGGCCCAACGCGGAAACGATGGCCCACGGCGGTGGCACCACCTGGATGCCGGGAACCTACGATCCCGAGCTGAACCTGATCTATTGGGGAACCGGGAATCCGCACCCCGTCATGTCCGGCCAGGTGCGCCCCGGCGCGAACCTTTATACCTGCTCGATTGTGGCCATCAATCCGGACACCGGCAAAATGGCCTGGTACTTCCAGGCTTCGCCCCACGACACGATGGACCGCGATGCCAACGAGACGCCTATCATTTTTGACGCGAATTTCCGGGGCAAGCCGCGCAAACTGCTGGCGCAGGCAAGTCGCAACGGATACTTCTTCCTGCTGGACCGCGCAACCGGCAAAAATCTGCTCAGCGTGCCTTATGGTCCCCAGAACTGGTCATTGGGACTGAACAAGCGCGGAGAGCCGATTCCCAACCTGAAGAAGCAGCCGCAGATCTCAGGGACGTTCCTGGACGGTATGGGAACCAATTGGTGGGCTCCCAGCTTTGACCCTGTCACGGGCCTATTTTACGTGAATGCCTACCGCACCATTTTTATCAGCTACCTGACGAGGACTGGCTCAAAGGCTACCGAATCCCAACACCAAGGCGCCACGGTCAGCCCGCTGTGGTCGCAAGCCAAGTTGCTGGCGATTGACTACAAGACCGGAAAGATTCGATGGCAGCACGACAGTCCTAAGATAACAGGCTACGGAGAAATCGGTTCGGGAATCCTGACCACTGCGGGACGGCTGCTGATCACCGGCGACATATCGGGTGACCTGGAAGCTCTGGACCCCGCAACCGGAAAATCCCTCTGGCACGTCTACGCCGGCGCCAGGCTCACCGGCTGCCCCATGACTTACGAACTCGACGGCCGGCAATACCTTCTGACCGCCGTGGGCAGCGTTCTCTATGCCTGGGCCCTGCCGCCATCCAGGCGTCCCTCAAAATAAGGGGAAACCCCCGATGGATCAAATCTGACCTGTCGAAGTGCTGCCCCCCCCACTCGCAGACGCAGGGCTGCAATAGCCTTACAAGGCAGCGGGCTACTTTGAAATCCCTGCCTTCAATTTATGAGCATTTCGCCACTTAGAGATGGCGAATACTATTCCGCCGTACAAGATTGCATTGAGGATTGGAACGAGCCACCATCCTCCCCAAAGCGAATAGATTACGGGACAGATCGTGATGAGGATTATCGTGCCTGTCGTTGTCAGAGACGTGTGGAGGGCAAGCGCCATACTTACGTATACAACGGAGAGAAAACCCACCACTCCGCCTGTTATTGTCCCGGCAACAATCGGCCAGCGTTTCATGCTACCGCTCTTTCTAACCTCTGCTCTTCGCTTTCACACAGCGCGACAAGGTCTTCTGCACTCCAAAGCCTGTTTGTGACGCCAGCGGCCATCGCCAGCGTCATGCGAAGTTTACGATGAATCTGGAAGAAGTTGTAGGCGAAATAATTGAGAGCAACCGCAGACGCGTGGTTCTCGACCTTCCGGGAGAAGCCTTTGGAGAGCCTTGTATATCGTCGCATATTGGTTCGTGCTGTCCAGTTGTGACGTTCAACTAAGCTGGTCGAGACGTGCTTTGGTTCGGGTTGTCTAGTTACGACCTTTGATTCGCAACTTACGCATTTTGCCGGGGAGTAGCGAGTTTCCGCTTGGGTCGATTCGTAGAGCTTCACTAGCATTGCATGATCAACGTCTGCACCGGATGAGCTGCTCCCCTAAAACTGGACCGGTTGAAATGTGAGTTTTCCGGGATATAAAAGTCAGGAGGAGAACTCATCATGAAGAGGAACCGATTCAGCGAGGAGCAAATTATTGGGGTGTTGAAGGAAGCAGAAGCTGGGATAGCGGTGGCGGAACTGTGTCGGAAGCACGGGATCTGTGAACAGACCTACTACCGCTGGAAATCAAAGTACGGAGGGCTGCAGGTCAGTGAAGCGCACCGGTTGCGGCAACTGGAAGAGGAAAACCGGCGGCTCAAGCAGATGGTGGCCGAGCAAGCGCTGGACATCCAGGCGTTGAAAGGGGTGCTGGCAAAAAAGTTCTGACGCCCGCAGCGAGCCGGGAAGCGGTGGGCGTGATGAAAGAAGTTTACCGGAGGAGCGAACGGCGAGCTTGCCGGTTGGTGGGATTGAGCCGATCGAGTTGCCGTTACCAGCCGCGGCGAGGGGAGGAAAAGGCCCTGCGCCAGCGGTTGAGAGAATTGGCGGCGGAGCGGCGACGGTTTGGGTATCGGCGGTTGGCTGTGCTGCTACGTCGGGAAGGCTGGGCGGTGAACTGGAAGCGGGTTTACCGGGTCTACCGGCAGGAACACTTGCAGGTAGACAAGCGGCCGAGAAAGCGTGGGGTGAGCCAGCAGCGGCTTCCGCTGGCCTTACCCGGTGGGCCGAATGAACGGTGGTCGATGGATTTCATGATGGACAGCCTGGCCACGGGACGACGTTTTCGAACCTTGAATGTGGTGGATGATTACACGCGGGAATGCTTGCGAATCGAAGTGGACACTTCGCTTGGTGGGGAACGAGTGGGGCGGGTGCTGGAAGAGTTGCGCTGGCAGCGCGGCGGGCCGCAGGTGATCGTGGTCGACCACGGCCCGGAGTTCACCAGCCGGGCGTTGGATCGCTGGGCCTGCCGGCGGGGAGTAAGATTGCATTTCATTGATCCGGGGAAGCCGGAGCAGAATGCCTACGTGGAAAGCTTCAACGGGAAGTTTCGGGATGAATGCTTGAACGAACATTGGTTCGCTGACCTGAAGGAGGCAAGGGAGAAGATCGAAGACTGGAGGCAGGACTACAACCAGCGACGGCCACACAGTGCGCTGGGTTATCGGACACCCGAAGAGTTCGCGGCCCAGATCGCGGCTCGACGGGCGTCTCCCCCCACGCCCGTCGTCTTCCCTCCAGGAAACCTAACGAATTCCCACGAACTCGCATTATGATTGGTCCAAAAACGGGGAGCAGCTCACCATGCCCATCATTCATCCGCCAGCGGGAGAGTGAGGAAATGTGTCCTTGAATAATGATGGGAACCCGCCTGGCCCGGCGGTTAAAAGGATAAGAGTATCTAGCGCAAAGAATGATTTGA
>Ga0102950_1000146_pt1 | contig 17717 bp, 17 predicted proteins | sample SalPon2A_B_D2_MG_FD_78505 | JGI IMG/M metagenome (GOLD analysis project Ga0102950, IMG submission 78505) | Soil microbial communities from South San Francisco under conditions of wetland restoration - Salt Pond MetaG R2A_B_D2_MG | ecosystem: Environmental > Terrestrial > Soil > Wetlands | place...
TAACTATACGGTTTAATTTCTCAACTTCAACATCCTTTTTAATCATCTCAACATTTTCTTCACTGCATAACCACGGGCTAACTTTACAAATTGGTACTTTATTCTCTTTAGATGCAACTTGAACCAGTTGATCAAAATCCAGAGTTTCGCCGATACCGCAGCCTGAACATAAATAAACTCCGACTTTCGTTTCCAACGCCATAATATTAATTCCTTCCAATAATTTGAATAGCTTTTAGTACGGAACCGGTTGCTTCCTGAACAACAGAAGCAACATCCTTAGGTTCGGTTATTACACCGCAACCAAATTGGCCTGAAGTGTTGATTCTTGCACTGCCGTTGGCAATAACAAAACCATTTTTATCAATTACCGATTTGTCAATAGGCAAATTATTTGTTGCCGGCTGCATACCTGTAGCTAAAACAACCAGTTCAACTTCATTAAATATTTTTTTACCGGTTAGAGTGTCTTCGGCTTCAACAACTAAATTACCTGTTGAATTATTTTTTGATACATTCCCGACTTTCCCTCTATAAAAATGAACTTTGCCGTCATTTTGAACATCATGATAAAAATCTTCAAAAAGTCCATTTGATCGAATATCTATATAATGAACAAAAATTTCCGCATCAGGATATTGTTCCCTTATATACCTGGTTTGCTTAAGAGAGGCCATGCAGCAAACCGATGAACAATACTCCAAATGGTTCTCGTCTCTTGAACCGGCACATTGAATAAAAGCAACACTGTTTATTTTTTCTTTTGTTGATGGTCTTAATATTCGTCCTTTTGTCGGGCCGTCTGAAGATGCAAGTCTTTCCATCATTACATTTGTTATAACATCGGGATACTTTCCATAGCCCAGCACATCAAGCTTTTTTGCGTCGTAAGGATCCCAGCCTGTGGCCCATATAATTGAATTTACTTCTAGGGAAAGAAGCTTTTCAGGTTCATCAAGATCTATCGCTTTATATTTACAAACCTCTACGCATTTATTACAGCTGCTTCCTTTGCAGGTGGTTTTATCAATAATATATTTTAGCGGGTAAGCATTTTCATATGGGATATAAATTGAAGTAGTTTCATCCATATTATAATTAAAATCATTTGCTCTTTTTTCAGGGCAAACTTTTACACATTCCCCGCACGATGTACACTGATTATTTATAAACCTGGGATTTAATTTTATATCAACCTTATATTTACCCCTTTCGCCGGATATATTTAAAACTTCGGCTATAGTGAATAATTTAATTAGGGGATTCGTACGCAGTCTTCGAATATTAATTTCCAATCCACAGCTTGGAGGACATAATTTGGGAAAATACTTATTGAATTGGGTTACTTTTCCCCCGATGTATGGATTTTTATCAATCAAAATTACATCTATTCCTGTTTCCGCCGCTTCTACTGCTGCAGTTATTCCTGCAATACCGGCTCCCACAACTAAAAGTTTTGCTTTTTTTTCTATCTTATTTGATGCATTAAAATTATCAATCATCATTGACTTCCTGTTTTGATTTATTCATAATAACTAACTATTGATTTAACTACTTTTATACTCTTTACGCCCTCCAATTTTGATAGGACTGTTCTAATGTCACTTTCCCACATTCTTGCACCAACTTTCGGACAATTTCCTGTTACGGTTAATAAACCCGATTCAGCATCGGCATCGATTTCCACTTCGTCACCTTTTGTCCGGGGTGATTGCTGCAAATGAACATTTGCCTTTGCCGCAAGATGTAAATTATTTAAAGTTTTAATTGTATTTTTATTTGATTGGAAATCTTCATGTGAAGCAATTTCTACTAAAAGTTTTGTAGCTAGATCAATGTTTATTTTTTCCAAATTAAAAACCAAGTCATAAAAAGAAGGCTCTTTCCAATTTACACCGTACAAAAATTGAGACCATTTCTGCCTTCTTTCATCAATTACTTTTATATATGATGAAACTTCTTCCCGTGTCTTCCCTTCTTCATTCATTAAAGTTTGAATTCTGTATTCTGTTGGAGAGGTTAATAATACTCGTAATACAAAGGGAATTCGATATAATAAAAACTGGGCTAAATGGCCATGATAAATTATACTTCCTTCCATCGCAAAATCCAATAAAGCTGTTTGAAAGCAAGATAGATAATGCTTTTTCCGATCACTCATCTTATCCCAAAAAGTTGGTGATTTATCAATAAAGGTTAAATCACCTAAACCTGTTTCTCTTATTCCGTATTTCTCAGCAGCTTTAATTACATCTTCTCTTGTTACAACCTTACAATTAAGTTTTTCCGAAACTTTTTTTGCAAGCGTTTCAGTTGCACTTAAGGAACCTCTTGAAATTGTTATAATATTCATAAGACCTCCCGTCTCTATCTCGCTTCCTGATTAATTTCCATATCTGTTTTAGTTTTTTTAATTTCAGATATAATTATTGGTTTAATCCAATGGAGAAATGTGCGGGAAAATTTATCCAATAATTCAAACTCATCCCTGGAGAATTGTAATTTAATATCATCTAATAACTGTAAACGAATCGTTTCAATTTTTTCATTTAATTGACTTGATTTAATAGCCGTATCCGATTCACTCCATGCTTCGAAAACAGAAGCTTCATCAGTTATAATTTTCTCAGCTTCGGGTAATTCCAAGGCAGTCTCCTTTTTTTGTTCATTTAAATAATTATTTAATGTCTCCATATCTATTAATTCAATATCCTTGGAAAGTCCAGACTTATTAATATCACGCGGAACAGCCATATCTATTAAAAGTTTTGGAAGCTTAACCTTTGAATAAATTTTATTTATCATTTCCGAGCTTATTATATATCCCGGAGCACCGGTACAGCTAAATATACATTTTGAACTGATTATAGGTTCTTCTATATAATCCAGGCTAAAGGCAACACCATTATATTTTTCCGCTAATTCTTCTGCTTTATGAAGGGTTCTGTTAACAAATATCAGGTGAGAAAATCCTGATTTATTCAATTTTTCTGCGATGATTTTTGTATTCTGATTTACACCGACTATAGTTATAATATCTTCTTTTCTCAGCCTATCTTTTATAATTTTAAAAGCAACACCGCTTAAAGATCGATTGCAAGTTCCAATGCTTGTTTTACTTCTCACCGTTTTACCCGTTCGAAAAGCAGCATGAAACAATTTATGAAGAATTTTATCTGCGGTACTTACTGAACATGCTAAACTGTAAGCATCTTTAATTTGTCCCTGTATTTGATATTCCCCCATAAGCATCGAGTCTAAACCGGCCACAACTCTGAATAAATGTTTTACCGCTTCAATGCCGTTATACTTATAAAAACTATTTTGGTTTAGAGGAGCATTTATAATCCCATTGATGCAATAATAACCATTAATAATTTGAAAAGGATCTATTCCCTGATCAACTACTAAATAAAATTCCAAACGGTTGCAAGTAGAAATTATTACTATTCCTTCCACTTCCCGTATTGATTTAAAGTAGTCCAATGCCTTATGCAATTCTTTTTTATTAATTTGAAATTTCTCACGATCGGAAATCGTCGATGTTTTGTGACTTATTCCAATTACAACAATTTTTGAAATTTCAGTATTCATAATTTTTTTCAGTGCATCCGTAGTATTCGCTTATTTTATTATATAACAGATTGCCACCGCCTAAATATGAAATATTTTTATATCCGTGATTCATGAACATTCTTGCAGCCTCATAAGCCCTGGTTCCTTTTTCGCAGACAAACATAATAGGCTGGTTTAAATCGAATTTATCCAAACTTTGGCGAATATTAGGTAACGGAATCCTTATGGATTTTTCCGGAAATACAAGCGCTTCAACTTCATCAGATTCCCGTACATCAATAAATATCCCTTCAAAAAGATTAAGCTCTAAGGGGCTGCAATTTTTTATATTGTCCTGCTCCTGGTTTATTGCCATATAGCCAAGATAATTTAATGGCGAAATTGGCGATGAATGAGCAGGCGTGTATCCATGTTCAATATTAATTAAATCTTCAACTTTTTTGTTTTGAATTAACAATTCGGAAAAAACATCTATATATCTTGTCACTTCTCCTTCACCGACTAACTGCAAACCCAATAGCTTATGTTCATGCTTATCATAAATTAATTTTCCTAATAGATTTTTAACTTCGGGATAATAATCCGGCCTATCATACCAGCAGCCGATTACACTGCCTGTTTTATAACCAAGTTTTTTTGCATTATTTTCAGTGAGCCCGGTTGTACAAATAATATTATCAAATAATTTTAACGAAACCGTACCAACTGCACCTTTAAAGGGTAATTGATTCATTTTATTAGAAACAGATGCAATAGAGTCTGCGGCAACTCTGCCCATTCTATTTGATAAAGAACCTAAGGGAAAATAATCAGATTGACTTGTAACTAAATTTTTAATCTCCACACAATCGCCGGCTGCCCAAATATTAGAGATACTTGTTCTCATCTGTTCATCAACAAGAATACCGCCAAGTTTGCCGACTTTAATATTAGATTTTTGAGCAAGTTTGGAATTCGGTTTTACCCCAAGACAATAAATTACATAATCGGTAATAATTTGCTGTCCATCATCTAAATAAACAACCGGTTTTTCATCTCCATTAATTTCAATTTTCTTTACTTCTTTTGAACGGTATAAATGAATTTTATCTGAAGTAACACAGCGTTCCACAAAACCGGAAATTTCCGGATCCAGAATAGCAGATAGTAAATATTTTTCTTTTTCAATTAGAAAAGCTTCAATTCCCCAAAGTGAATTTAGTGCTTCAATCATTTCACAGCCGATAAATCCGCCGCCGATAATAACTGCTTTTTCAATTTCACCTTTTTGCGCAGCCTGTCTAAAATATTTTGAGTCTAACGGATTATGAAAAGAAGAAATCAGTGGCGATTTAGGAAAAGGGAAAGGCGGTTTGATAGATTCAGCACCTGTAGCTAAAATCAAATAGTCATATTGTAATTCAAATTTTTCATTCTTATCAATATCATTACATTTAACAGTATTTTTTTCAATGCAAATTTCTTCAACTTCAGTCTTTATTAAAACCTTTACGCCTTTAACATCACGAAAGAAATTTTCATCTCTTACTATTCCGTAAGGGGTTTTATATAAATCGGATAATTCATTAATCTCTCCGGCCGCATAATAAGGCATCCCGCAGCTGCTAAACGATATAAAAGCACCTTTCTCAATTATAGTAATATTATAATTTGATGACAGCCTGCTTAATCTTGCAGCGGTTTTACATCCGGCCGCCATTCCGCCTATTATTAAAACATTATACATTTGAACAAATTATATTTCGATTTCTTTTCTGACCGAAAGAGCAATCTTGTAAAAAATTGTTATTAAAAAGAATCCAAAAGCCCAAATTCCAACGGAGATGAATGTTTCGGGAATTGTAGGCCAGTACTGCACTACTTTTCCGAATGGATTTGGTATAAATCCGGTTATAATTAAACCAAGACCTTTTTCAAGCCATATAGATACAAACACCATCAAACATGTTACAAACAGTATTTTGTGATTCTTACGGGTTTTAGGTATTATAAGCAGTGTTAATGAAATTAATACAAGTAGTGCTGAAGTCCACATCCAAGGTACCAATCTAGTGCTTCCATCAATGCCAAAGTAGAGATACTGCATATGAGAAACGTCACCCGGTATACCGCTATAAAATGTTGTAAAAAATTCCATCAAGATAAAAAATACATTTACACACATTGCATATGTAATAATCAGTCCCAGCTTCTTTAGCGCTTCATTACCGGGATCAAATTTTGTAAACCGTTTTACTATCAAGCAGAAAACTACAAGTAAAGCCGGACCGGCTGAAAATGCCGATGCTAAAAATCTAGGCGCCATTATAGCCGTCAACCAGAAAGGCCTGCCGGCTAAACCTGAAATTAAAAAAGCTGTAACAGTATGTATACTAATTGCCCAAGGAATTGAAATAATAATAACGGGTCTAATCCACTTAGGGGGTTTTATCGATTTATGCTCAGCACCTAAAGTTACACGCGTAATTATTACATTTAAAACGAGATAACCGCTTAAAGCTAATACATCCCAAAACATTAGAGAATGAAATGTGGGATGTAAAAAAATATTAGCAACTCGAAAAGGCTGACCCAAATCTACAGTAACAAACATTATACACATTACTACAGAGGCAATTGCCAGAAATTCCCCTAATATTGTTACTTTTGAAAATTCTTTATAATTGTGTAAGTAATAGGGAAGAACTACCATGACTGCCGATGCAGCGACACCGACAATGAAAGTAAATTGGGCAATATAAAGCCCCCAGCTCACACTTCTGCTCATGCCGGTTATTCCTAATCCATAATTAAACTGCTTTATGTAGAAATAAAATCCTATTAGAATTATTATCGCTAGAAAAAGAAGCCAGCCCCAATATTTTTTATTTCCTTTTAGTGCATGTTCTAACATGTTATAAACCTTATACGAGATAATAAACTTCAGGGTTTGTTCCCAAACCGGGTTTTCGCCTGATAGAAAAATTGTCTTTTAATAATTTCCTTACTTCCGATTCCGGATCATCAAGGTTACCGAAGACTAATGCCTTTTCAGTACAAGCCTCAACACAGGCAGGAGGAAGACCTTCGGCTAATCTTTCTTCACAGAAAATACATTTTTCAACTACGCCTCTCATACGTGTAGGGAAATCCGGATTAACATCTTTGATAAACGGTCTTGGATCCCTCCAATTAAAACTTCTTGAACCGTAAGGGCAAGCAGCCATACAATAGCGGCATCCTATACAACGATGCCAATCCATCATTACTATTCCATCTTCACGTTTAAAGGTAGCCTGTGTGGGACATACCTCAACACAAGGAGGATTATCACAATTATTGCAAAAGAGAGGTACTTTTTTATTTTTAAATTCGTCTGTTAAATAAAAATTTTCATGATCGAGGAATGCATTTTCGTAAGGTTCTTTCCATATCCATTTTATTTCGTCCTTAGATTCTCCAAAATCGGGTATGTTATGAGTTTTATTACAAGCATCAATGCACTTTGTACATCCTTTTTGAGAAACGCACTTCCTCAAATCCACCACCATTGCTAATCTTTCTTTTCGGTCAACTTTAGCCTTTACTGTTTCCTTTCCGGAACCAATTGTCTTTTTGATAACTTTATTAGCAGTATCCTGAGCATGTACGTCAACAAATTTATCGGCGGTAACCCCAAGAGCAGCTATCCCGGCTATCTTTAAAAAATTTCTTCGACTTTTATCCATTATTTTTTCTCCGGTCCTTGATTTTCAATATGGCAATCCCAGCAATAAGGAGACTCTCCCAAATAATTATGGCATTGATCGCAAAATTGTTTTGTGTCTGAATGACAATTCAAACATGTTTTTTCCAGGTTCATATTGAAATTTTTGTGAGTATATGATGTATAAGTTTTTTCCCCTTCTCTAACTACTTCATTTCTCCAATCATTCAATAAGACCATATGATTGTCCCGCATAAATTGTTTGGTCCCAACACACTCTTTTTGATTTTCAAGTTTGGGTAAAACCAATTCCGGTTCTTTAAGAGCTGTTTTCCCGTTTGACACATCATACCAGATTGGCGAAGTAAAAAATCCTACAAAGATTATTAAGCCTATTATTATTTTCCCAGTGTCATACATTTTCAATTCCTTTATTAGTATCAAGCATCCAGATGCCCCTCCATCGGCTCTCCACGCAAATCAGTTGTTCTTTCTTTTTCGCCTTTCATTATCAAAGCATTACCGACCAACTCATGAATACCGCCGACATCAACGCCGCCTACCCAATAATCCATAAGCGGAGGCAGGGTAGCCTTGTCTATTGCACAAATGCAGCCGAGAAAATTAACACCGTTTTTTTCTTTAACATATTTTACAGCATTAGCTCTTGGTAAACCGCCTCTCATCCTCATTTCAAAATTCTCATCGGTTCCGAGCCCGGCTCCGCTTCCGCAGCAGAATGTTTGCTCTTTAATGGTATTCTCAGGCATTTCAAAGAAATAATTACAAGCGTTTTTAATTATATAACGAGGCTCTTCAATTAGTCCCATGGCACGGGCAGGATTACAAGAATCATGAAATGTAATTCTGCGATGGTTATTACGATTTTTATCAAGTTTAATTTTATTATTTTTAATAAGATCAGCGGTAAACTCACAAATGTGTACCATCTTAGTTGATCTTGTATTCTCAAACTTTGTTCCTGTTATTGGTGAAACCGGAACCTCAAGAAAATCAGCCGGTCCGTTCATTGTATCCATATATTGATTTATTACTCTCCACATATGCCCGCACTCTCCGCCTAAAATCCATTTTACTCCCAGCCTCTTTGCTTCAGCATACATTTTTGCATTTAAACTTTTCATCAAATCGTGGGAAATAAATGAACCGAAATTTCCTCCTTCGGAAGCATAAGTGCTCCACGTATAATCCAAACCGACCTCATGGAATAAAGCCAGATATCCAAGTAAAGTATAATAATGAGGAGTACCGAAATAATCTGCAGATGGAGCTATGAAAAGAATTTCCGCACCTTTTTTATTTATGGGCGCATCCACTTTTATTCCGGTTATTGATTCCAATTCATTAACTGCAAAATCAATACTGTCTTTAAATCCGTGCGGCTGAATACCTAAATGATTTCCGGTTCTGAAACTGTTTGCAACCGGGGTTATGATCCAGTCAATGTTTACACCAATAAGATTAAGAAGTTCTCTCACCAGAATTGTAATTTCCGCATTATCAATTCCGTACGGACAAAAAACAGAACAACGGCGGCATTGTGTACATTGAAAGAAATAATAAAACCATTCCTTAATTACATCAACTGTAAGTTCTCTAGCGCCTGCAAATTTTCCTAAAATTTTTCCGGCAAGAGTAAAATCATTTCGGTATATGGATCTTAAAAGTTCTGCTCTTACAACAGGCATATTTTTCGGGTCACCTGATCCGATAAAGTAATGACATTTATCTGCACATGCACCGCACCGTACACAGATGTCCATGAAAATTCTAAGTGACCGGAATTTATGTAATCTGTCTTTGAGTCCTTCAAGGATAATTTGTTTCCAGTTTTCCGGTAATTGCCAGTCATTATCAGTCGGCTCCCACTTTCGCGGATTCGGCTGCTTTAAATATTCAACACTTTTAGGGACTCCGCCATAATTAAAGACACCACGTCTAAATTCAACTGACGGATTTAACCAATCCTTTTTTTCAGGTTTATAATCAATTTTACCTATAATTTCTTCTGGTTTTAATTTCGCTTTAGACATATTTATTCCTTTTCTACCGGTAAACCCACATCTTTCATTTTTTCTCTGAATTCATCTTCATACTCTGCATAAGTATGTACACTTACAGGATAATTCCACGGATTTACATGCCTTTTAGATCTATTGTTATTAGCTAAATTTCTTGTGGGTGAAAGAAAGATTCCAGGCATGTGAAGCAGTTTACTAAAAGGTATGTAAGCTATTAATGTGCTTACAAGAAACAAATGGATATAAAATAAAATACCGATTCCTTCCGGCACAGCAGGGTGAAAGCTGAACAACCCTACTGCAAGTTCCTTAACTTTAACTAAGTCGACACGATCAAAATATCTCATTAAAATACCCGTCGTAACAATACTCAATATTAGAAATAACGGGAAATAATCGGATGCCAGCGATAAATATCTTAATTTAGGATCAATAATCCTTCTGAAAAGTAAGTATAACAATGCAACTGAAATAAGCACATCCGTAACATATAAAACCGGAACACCAATTTGAAAAAAGCCGTCTAAATTCTGAAGAGCAAGAACAAACGAAGGAATAGGCTCCATGAAAATTCTGAAATGCCTTAAAAAAATAATTAACAGAGACCAATGAAAAATTATTGCCCCCAGCCATAAATATTTATTGCTGCCATATACTAATTTTGATCCGTTATTTAATTCTGTTTTCGTATTTCTGAATAACGTTCGAAAAAATAAAATCTCAAGAGCCATTCTTCCTATTACACCTAAAGTTGTACTGGGATTTTCCAGCTTACTGTTTTTAATCCACGGAAGAGATTTTTGCTGACCTGCCACTGTCGGTATTCGATAAGGGACAGGCGACTTAGCCCATTTAATAACTTGAGAAACTATTCCTATTATAAAAGTTGTAATTGCAGCATAGGGTATAATAATACCAAAAATAAAATCTAATCTAATTGTACCTGCGCCAATAATAGCAACTGCAATCAGCACCAAAACTGCTATTAACGAAAAAAGAATGTTCATCAATAATTCCTTCTTTCATGAAATTATACTGCGTCGTAATAGTAAGGTCAGTAAATCACCAATTATTATGACTGAAGTTACATTCGATAAAAGACATGCCATATTTCTCAATAAATTTCAGTAAAGTACATGACGTCATTTTTTATTCCCTATGCATAAAGAATATTTATGTAACTTCAGCCAATTATATTTAGCGACCTTGATTTTATCTCATTTAAGCGAATTTGAAATAATTTTTCTCTTGCTTCCATATATGTATCAAAGGCTGCCATGGCTGTGATATCAATTTGAGATGCAATTAATAAAAACTCTCTAAAGATATCTTCATTTTTTATTTCTGCTTTCAGTTCAGAAAGTATGGAATTCTTTAGAAGAAAGATAAAAGCGACAGCTTGTGATGGTAAAAAATCCTGGACAGCTCTGATTTTAATCAGATCCTGCAGTACTACTTTTATTTTTTGAATATCAAAGTCCTCAATTAACTGATTCAAAATTTTTTCGGCACAATCGGCAATTGCATGACCAACCGGATTGCTGAACCTGTTTTTTTGATCTCTTAAAAAATTAGAGGTCTCCGATGGATAAGTCTCATAAATTGATTGGATCCAATTATTAATAATGGCAGATTTTTTATTTATTATTAGTTCTTTAATCATAAAATATCTAACTGTTCAGTAATAATTTGATAGAACTAACGCTTAATTTTATAAACAGTTCTTAGATTAATAATTTATTCAAGAATTATTATGCCCGCTTCTTTTACTTTTATTTGCATATTAAATAAGATTTATTATCAACTGACCAGGCGATAATTTTCAAATTATTTTAAAATTTATACGCAGCCGGTCGGCTTAGTTAAGCCGGCAACTTTGCATGCGCCTTTTGCTGGTCCCGATGGATATAATTCATAAATTTCTTTTAATGTGAAACCTGTTTCCTTGCATACTTTACGTATCATTGGGGCAATACCGAATTTTTTATAATAATCACGCAAGTAATAAACAATCTTCCAATGTGCTTCTGTCATTTCGGTAACGTCTTCAGTTGTAGCTAAAGCTTTGGCTACTTCTTCGTTCCAATCTTCTGGTTTCTGCATGAAACCGTCTTCATCAACTTCTATCTTAAGAGATTCATATTCAAAAATTGACATAATATTATCCTATTTATTTTAGTTAAAAATATTTTAGCTATTTATCTTTTATTTCATTTCAATATAACCGCAAGGGCAATTTTCAGCACATTTCTTACAGCCGTTACAGAAATCCAGTTTAAACCGATAAGCTTCGTGTTTGATAACCGGTTTTACAATTGCTTGATCCTGGCAATAGCTCCAGCAGGTTCCACAGTCAAAACATGAACCGCAGCTCATACATCTCTTTGCTTCATCAATAACCTGCTCTTCCGTTAATGTAGAAGTTATTTCTAAATTTAAATCTTTCAATCTTTCTTCAGGTTTTAATTTGAAAGGTTCATTTCTCAGTTTGCTTTCATAATAGCTTAATATAACTTTATCATGCGTAATTACCGGGGGCTTATATTCAGGTTCAGGATTTATATTTTGGAACCTGTTATGAATCGCTTCCGCAGCTTTGCGTCCGTTAAAGATTGCAATTGTAACTAAACCAAGTTCAAGGTCATCGCCTCCGGAATAGGTATTGGGTACTTTGGTTAAATAATCCTTATCTGTTTTAACCCACTCTTTTCCTTCATGAAGAAAATCCATTCCTTCAAAATTCGGCTCTTGACTAATTGCAGCAATCACCGTGGTAGCATCCAAATAAAAATACGAATCGGGAATTGGAACAGGTTTTCGTCTACCCGATTCGTCCGGTTCTCCCAGTTCCATTCGCTGGCATTTCATTTTTGTTACCTTATCACCAACTCGTTCAAACTCAACAGGTGCTGCTAAAAACTCCAGCATAACACCTTCTTCTTCAGCGCCTAAAATTTCTTCCTCAATTGCAGGCATTTCTTTTCTTGTTCTTCTATAGACAATTGTAACATCTGCGCCTAATCTTCTGGAAACCCTTGCAGCATCTATTGCTGTATCTCCCCCGCCCACAACTAATACCTTCTTGCCGACCTCAATTAATTCACCGCAATTAATTTTATTAAGGAATTCAGTTCCGGTCATTACATTTGATGCATCTTCGTTTGATAATCCCAACAGTTTACCTTTATGTGCACCAATACCGACAAATATAGCGTCATAATTTTTCTGTAAATCTTCATATGGGATATCTTTACCGATAATTTTATTACATTCAATTTCAACACCAAGGTCCTCAATTCTTTTTATCTCTTTATCCAGAATATCCTGGGGAAGCCTATAATCAGGGATGCCATATCTCAGCATACCGCCCGGTTTGCTAAATGCTTCAAAAACTTTTACTTGATAACCTTTTCTCGTTAATTGATATGCACAAGACAATCCGGCCGGGCCGGCACCGATTACGGCAACTTTTTGAGGATATGATTCATGATTAATTCGTTCAAATTGAAATCCGTTGTCGAGTGCATAATCTCCGACAAATCTTTCGAGGTTATTTATACTTACGGAACCATCTTTATAGTTTCGATTACAATCATCTTCACATGGATGAGGACATACCCTTCCGCAAGTTGACGGGAATGGATTTTTTTCTGTTAAAATGTGCCATGCTTTTTTAAAAGACTCACTATAAGGCCTTCCAGTATCTTCTGATTGACTAATTGTCGTTAAAAATTCTCTTATGTTGGTTTCATTTGGACATCCATTTGCACACGGCGGAGTTTTTACAACTTGAACAGGACGTAAAGGCGATGTCTCGACTGATGAACTGCCCGCAGAGTGAGAACCCAAACCTCCTAATGGTCTTTTTGCTTTCTTTACAACTTTAGCCATTTATATTCTCCAATATCGTTCGGTTTTTTAATTTTAATATTCTAAAATAAAATCAGGCATAAGGATATATTCCCGACTTTACATCTTCCATTTGTGCCAATATTTCAGTTGTAGACTTTACAGATTTATCTTCTATAACCTGCCATTCCTTCAAAATTTTAAGTAAGTTTTTATTTAATTCTTTTTGTTTAGTCATTACCTCACCTTTAATTTATTCCTGTATTACAGGTATTGTTTTTTTAGAATCTTTAAATTGTTGTGCACTTTTAATCATACCCTTAATCCATGTTGGAGTTGACAAAGCGTGAACATGAACATAGCTTGCGAATACATTCTTATAAGTTAAACCATCTCTTTTATTGAAGCATCCTACGCCGCGGGTTAAGGAAAGTGATGTTTTTATATCAGGATCATATTCATAAATTTTTGAGTAATGAAACTCATGACCTTTAATTGTTTCGCCTAACTCATAAAAAGGATTTCCTTCGTCAACAACTGCTTCACAGTAACCGTGTCCCTGCGGTTTATTATTCATTTTTATTTTAATCGGCAAAACACCAGATAATGAATATATTCTTCCTTTCCATTCTATATCTTTAGCCAAATAAATTAAGCCTCCGCATTCAGCGTAAATCGGTAAACCTTCATACGCTAATTTTTTAATTGTTTTAATCATTTCCTTATTTGATGCCAATTCATCAAGGTTCATCTCCGGAAAACCGCCTCCGATATATAATGCATCAATATTATAAAGTAACTCACTGTCAGCTAAAGAGATTGGAACAAGTTCAGCACCGGCTTCAATAAGCATTTCTAAATTTTCAGGATAATAAAATGAAAAAGATTTATCTTTAAAGTATCCTATTGATATTTTTACTTTAGCACTGCTATTTTTATCAGATTCATTTGACAGACTTTGTTCTGAAGATTTTTCTACATTGGACTCTTCCAAATCAATTGCAGGGGCATTAATAGCCAATTTCATTATTTTCGAAACATCAACATAGTCTTCAATAATATTTCGTATCCCCAAAAGGAAAATTGATTTCTGTTCAAATTCTTCGGGCATTATTAAACCCAAATGTCTTTCAGGTAAAATATATTTTTCTGGGAGCTTTGGAATGATTCCTAACACCGGTATACCCGTTTCTCCTTCAATCGCATCTTTAGCAATTTTTGAATGACGCTCACTTGCTGCCCGATTTAAGATAACCCCGACAATATTTATATTGCGATCGAGATTTACACAACCTAGAATTGATGCGGCTGCTGTTCGGGTAACTTTGGAAATGTCCTGAACTATGATAACCGGAGCCTTAAGCAACGAGGCTAACTCCGCAGTACTGTGAGTCCCCTTGTTATTAACACCATCAAATAATCCCCTGTTACCTTCTATAATGTTAATACCATTTTTGTCGGCTCTTTTCAAGAAAGAATTTTTAACTTCAGGAAAGCCCATCATGAAGGAGTCAAGATTCCTGGCCGGTTTGCCGGAGGCTAAACTCAGCCAGGCTGCATCAATGTAATCAGGCCCTTTCTTAAAGCCGGTTACATTTACTCCTCGACTTTTGAAACTTGAAAGTAGTCCGCAAGAAACAATAGTTTTACCCGAATCCCCTGCTAATCCGGCAATTACAATCCTCGAGTAATATTCACGTAACATATAAAATCAACCATTGTCGTCAATCTAAATGAACTAATTTTCAGCACCCTCTTTGTGAGGTATTTCAATGAAGCTGCCGCCAAAGTATGTATAAACGCACTTACCGCTTTCAATTAAATCTCTAATTGCAGATTTAACCATAGCTTTATCACATCTTTCTCCGTACAGCTCATTAACAGCTTTAGTTAAATCGGTAGCTTTCCATTTTTTTTGACCCATACTATCTTTAATCATTTTATACATAGCATCAGCAACTTCTTCAACTTTAACTTGCTCTGCCATAACTAACTCCTTTTAATAAGTCAAATGCGCCGATCTCTTAAATGTTAATCCAGCGTGTTTGAAATCATCAATATGTTCCTTCTGGAACGGAATTCCGGTGAGCTGGAAAAATCTAGGCCATCCGATACGATTAACCCACTCACCCATTCTTTCATATGGCCTGGCATTATTTGCCCAAACTTCAACCAGATTTTTTACAGCATCAACAACTTCAGGCCACCTTGGCGGATTATTTGGAATAAACGGTATAGCCAGCTTCGAAAACATAGGTTCGCTTCTTGCATTGGATACTTTACCGCCAACCCAAATTGAAACTCCATCATTTAACGGATCATTAAGAGGCATAGCCGGACAAACCGTATAGCAGTTTGCGCAGAACATACATCTTTCTTCTGTTACTTCTACACTTTGTTTTCCGTTAATAGTAACCGGCTTTATAGCTGCAGTTGGACATGCCGAAACTACTGATGGTATTTCACACATTGCATTTAGATTGTCCCGATTAACCTTTGGCGGACGTCTATGAATACCTAAAATTGCAATATCTGAACAATGAACAGCACCGCACATATTTAAACAGCATGCTAATGCAATTCTAAGTTTAGCCGGTAACTTCATTTCGGTAAAATATTCAATCAATTCGTCCATAACGGATTTAACTATACCCGAAGCATCTGTTGCCGCTGAATGGCAATGAACCCAGCCTTGTGTATGTACAATACTTGAAATAGAATTACCCATTCCGCCTACAGGATGCCCTAATGCTTTCAAATCATTAATTAATGGTTCAATTTTAGATTGATCGGTTAGCAAGAATTCAACGTTATGACGGCTCGTAAATCTTAAAAATCCGTCACAATATTTATCAGCCAAGTCAGCATATTTTCTTATTTTGTCAATTCCTATAAGTCTTGGCGAACCGGCACGCACCGTATAGAGTTTTGCACCGCTTTCGGAAACGGTAACCATTACTCCTGGTTTTAAAATTTCATGGTATTTCCACTTACCATAATTTTCTTTAATTATTGGCGGTAAAAATTTTTCGTAATTAGGCGGACCAATATCGGTAAGCCTTTTCTTTTTCTCTTCAGCCATTTTTAGATTCCTTATTGAATGTAATTATAAATTTTTCATGTTAACTAATAAATAATAATTACTTATCTTCTTCAGATCCACTTGATTCTTCCGAATCTTCTTCAAAGAATTCCTCATAAAATACATATGGATTTTCTCTAGGATGAGCAACCATTTCAGGAATCGGTTCAACTCCAATTGCTTCAAGGAAGTTACCCATACCAACTCTTTGAATAAATTCACCAACTCTTTCACGGTTCTTTCCGTTTTCCGACCAGACTTCATGTATTTTTTCAACCAGATCAGTAATTTCCTTATAAGGAGGTTCCAGCTTTATAAAAGGAATTAAAACAGAAGAAAGCAGTGCACCTTCAACTATAGGTGCTTTTGCACCAATTAAAATACACGCGCCGCGCTCCTTGCCAGGTGCAAGTGCTTTCGGCATAGCATTAATACAATGCATGCATTTAACACAAGCTTTGTTATCAATTATAATTTCTTTACCATCCCATTCCATACATTTAGATGGGCAATTACCAACTACATCTCTTTGAATATTTAATCCATCTTTCGCATAATTTGTGACTTCTTCTTTATTTATTTGAATATCGTCTTTCCATGTCCCTATAATTGACATATCAGATCGAGCTATAGCAGCAACACAATCATTAGGACAGCCGGACATTTTAAATTTCCATTTATAAGGGAACGCCGGCCTATGAAGCTCATCCTGGTAATGCATAGTTAAGAAATATGTTAAAGCCATGGTATCGTAACATGCCCATTCACAGCGGGCTTTTCCGCAGCAGCAGCTTGGTGTTCTTACATCAGATCCTGAACCGCCGAGGTCAAATCCCAATTCTGTTAGTTCCCTAAAAACCGGTTCAAGTTCTTCCGTTCTCGTTCCAAGAAAAACTATATCACCGGTAGAACCATGCATGTTTGTCAAGCCTGAACCGTGTCTCTCCCAAATATCACATAATTTTCTTAGAACATCTGATGTATAAAACCAGCCGGCCGGCTGATTAATTCGTAACGTATGAAAATGGGAAACGTTTGGAAACTTCTCAGGCAGATCGGAATATCTACCGATAACGCCACCGCCGTATCCAAGAACTCCTACAATTCCGCCATGTTTCCAATGTCCGATTCTTTCTTCATAAGAAAGTTCAAGTTGTCCCAACAAATCATTCGACATTGGACTTTTTTCAGCAGCTGTTTTAATTTCTTTGACGAAACTAGGCCAAGCACCTTTTTCAAGCTCATCTAACTTTGGTGTCTTGCGCTTATTATCAGCCATTTTTACTCCTTTTGTAAAATTTATTGTACACGATTTATTTGTTTTTTAACGTAAACTAATCTCTAAATAAAATTTGTTAATTCAATTTTTAAAAAACTTTTGTTTAACAATCACGAATAAACATAAAGAAGCAGTGCAGCTAAAACAATATGAAATTCGATTTTGTAATCTATGTGTTGTATAAAAAATTAAAGTGAAGAAAAA
>Ga0102950_1000147_pt1 | contig 17661 bp, 21 predicted proteins | sample SalPon2A_B_D2_MG_FD_78505 | JGI IMG/M metagenome (GOLD analysis project Ga0102950, IMG submission 78505) | Soil microbial communities from South San Francisco under conditions of wetland restoration - Salt Pond MetaG R2A_B_D2_MG | ecosystem: Environmental > Terrestrial > Soil > Wetlands | place...
CAATCGGCGGCTGAGCGAGCGACAACAGCGATCCAACGTCGAGAGACTGGAGCGTTACGTCGAGGAGACGGGGAGGATGATTCACGGATGACACGATGAGACGGGGAGGATGATTCACGGATGACACGATACGGATGCCAGACAGACATCCTGCACACCAGCGTCCGCGAGCAGACGGCCGACTGTCGCACCCTGGTCGAGTTCTGCTGCGGCCGGGGCGACCGGATGAAGAACGTGGCGGCCCCGGTGATGCTGGGGGTCGACATCCACGCGCCCTACCTGCACCTCGCCCAGAAGGCCCACCCCGGGGCGGTCTTTCTGCATGCCGATGCCCTGGACGCCTGTCATCTGTTCGCGGATGCCAGCGTGGACGCCGTGTTGCTGAGCGATGCGATCGAGCACTTCGAGCCGCACGATGGACTGGCGTTGTTGGAGGAGTCGCAGCGGATCGCGCGGAAGCGGGTGATCGTGTTCACGCCCGACGGATTCTATCCCCAGGAAGGCGATCCCTGGAAGCTGGGCGGGGGCGAGTGGCAGCGGCATCGGTCGGGCTGGAGGGCGGCGGACTTGAAGGAACTCGGGTTTGTCGTCGAGGTCTGGCCCGACTACCACCGCCCGACAGGCGGGCGGCCGGCGTTTGGGGCCCTGTTCGCAACCTGGGAGACGAAGACATGAAGTGTTCGGTGGTGATGTACACGCGGAACCGGGCCGAGGCTGTGGACCGGACGCTGCAAAGCGTGCTGTGCCAGCACCCGACGTTCGACCACGAGGTGATCGTGGTGGATGACGGCTCGACGGACAACACCCGCGACGTCTGTAGGCAGCACAAGACGCAGCACGAGTTGAGGTACGTCCACCTGCCCAACCCGCGGGGGCGGGATCGTGGGCCGGCGGTGGCGCGGAACACCGGCTACCGGCTGGCCCGGGGCGACGTGATCGTGACCCAGAGTGCCGACGTGCTGCACCAGGGCGAGGCAATCCAGGGGTTGGTCGACGGCCTCGGAAAAAACGAGATCGTCAACGCCACCGTCTACAACGCCCGCGTCGACAGGTCGCCCGACGGCCGGTTGATGGCGCAGCGGCTCTCCCAGTTCACCGGAGAAAAGCGCCCCGTGCCGCTCTTTTTCCTGGGCGCATTGTGGCGGTCGGATTTCTACGCGGTGGGCGGGATCGACGAGGATTTTACGGAGTTGGGCTCGGAGGACCTGTGGTTTGCCGACTGCCTGATCCGGGGGCTCGGGTTGAAGTCGCGATTTCTGCCCAATGTAGTCGGGTTCCACCAGGACCACCCGCGATCCAAGGAGACGCACGCGAGGACCGACATGAACGACCTCTGGAAAGAAAAGGTGCGGATGGCCGAGGCGGGGGCGATTCCCTGGCAAGCTTCCAGCGGCCCTTGGGTGGAATGATGCGAGAACAAACCATCTTCTGTGGTACGAAGTTACTGTCCAGTCACCTTCCCAGGGTGGCCGACTACTTCGCCGGCAAGCCGGTAGCGCCGGTCACGGTGGAGTTGGACATGACCAACGTCTGCAACCACCGCTGTCCCGGTTGTTCGGGCGGGCAGGCCAATAAGGCGTCACTGAAGGTCGGGACGGCCCGCAACTGGGTGCTGCAACTCCAGGCGATGGGGGTGCGGGGGCTGATCCTAAACGGCGGCGGGGAGCCGCTGATGCACCCCGACACGCCGGAGATCGCGGAGTTCGCCGCCTCCTGCGGGCTGCGGGTGGGGCTGATTACCAATGGCGGGCGGCTGCATACCGTGGACACGGAGCGGTTGCTGCGGGCCTGCACCTGGATTCGGGTGAGCCTCGACGCTAGCGATCTTGAAATGTACCGCGAGACGCACGGGATGCCGGTGCGGGAGTTGGGGAGGGTGTGGAGGAATCTCTGCACGCTGCTTCAGAAGAGGGCCGACACGGGCTTGGCGTGCACGGTCGGCGTGGGGTTCCTTACCGGACCGCACACCAAACGGGGGATGCTGGAGATTGCTCGGCAGTGTAGCGCACCATCAACTCCGCCCGACTACCTCCAATACCGCCCCTTCAACGGCGACCGCACGCCGATCGACGACGTGCTGCCGATCTGTCAGCAGTACAGCCGGCCGGGGTTCCGGGTGGTGGCCTCGCAGTACAAGTACCGGCACTTCGGCGAGGTGGAGCGGCCCTACCGCAAATGCTACGCGGCGAGCTTTGTCGGCACGATCCAGGCGGACGGCAACGTGGCGCTGTGCTGCTTCCACCGCGGGACCCCCGACCTCTATCTGGGCAACATGCACGAGCAGACGTTCGAGGAGATTTGGTACGGGGAGCGGAAGCGGCAGGTGATCGAATCGCTGGATCTGGCCCGCTGCGTGCCGTTCTGCCGCGGGGACGGGATCAACCGCTCGCTGTGCGTGTTGGACCAGCAACCGGAGCACGAGGAGTTTCTCTGAAAGGGAGCAATCATGCGCCGCATTCTTGTCACGGGTGGTTGCGGGTTCGTCGGGCACCACTTCGTCGAACACACGATGAAGACCACGGACTGGGAGATCGTCGTTTGGGATCGGCTGAACTACGCCTCCAATGGTTTCGACCGGCTGCGAGACATCGACTGCTTCGACGACAAGCGGGTGCGCGTGTTGACGCTGGACATCGCCGAACCGATCTCGGAAGGGATCGCGCGCGAGACGGGCCCGCTGGATTACATCGTCCACATGGCTGCCGAGAGTCACGTCGACAACAGCATCCTCAACGCGGAGCCGTTCGTGCGTGCGAACGTCCTGGGGACCATGCGGATGCTGGACTACGCCCGGACGCAAGGCGGCTTGCGGCGGTTTGTCTACTTTTCCACCGATGAGGTCTTTGGCCCGGCGCCACTCGGCGTCAACTACAGGGAGTGGGACCGCTACCGCTCGTCCAACCCGTACGCGGCCACGAAAGCCGGCGGGGAAGAACTGGCGGTGGCGTACGCCAATACGCACCGGCTTCCCGTGCTGGTGACCCACAGCATGAACATCATCGGGGAACGCCAGCATCCCGAGAAGTTCGTGCCGTTGGTGATCCGCAAGGTACTGAACGGAGAAGAGGTCACAATCCACGCGAATCCCGGAGCGACCGAGGCGGGGTCGCGGTTCTACATCCACGCCCGGAATGTCGCCTCGGCGGTGCATTTCCTGCTGGGCCGGCAGGGCGGCAACGTCAACTTGACGAAGTGGAACATCGTCGGCGAGCGAGAGATCGACAATCTGACGCTGGCCCAAATGATCGCCCGGATTATCGGGAAGCCGCTACGATACCGGCTGGTCGACTTTCATTCCAGCCGTCCGGGCCACGATCTCCGTTACGCGCTGGACGGCTCGCAACTCGCCGCGTGTGGCTGGACGGCGCCGTTGTCCCTGGATGAGTCGTTGCGCAAGACCGTGGAGTGGACCGTAGAAAGACAGGAGGATTGGTTGCGATGATCCACGTGATTATCCCGACTTGCGGGGCGGTGCGAGAGAAGACGGGGCGGCCGTACATCTTCGCCCTGCTGGACGAGGCGATTGTCGGGTGCCTTAGATCGGGTGCCGTGAGTCCGGGCGACCTCTCCTTCACCGTGGTGATGAATACCGACGACCGGGAGAAGCGGAACCTTCTCCGCGGCCAACTGCCGATTGACAGGTGCGTCCGACTTATTGACATCCCCCGCAAGATTGGGTACGTCGGGGCGGTGGGGCTGGCCTGGGAATCGCTCGGCTGGGACACGCAGTCGTTGTACGACGACGATGGCGTGGTTGTCCTCAATGATGACGTGGTTATTACTGGAGACATCTTCACGCCGATGGTGGAGGCCCTGGCGGCAGGTGCGGAGCAAGTCGGGCCATCGGTCAAGTATGTCGGCAGGGACGGGTTCTGGGGGCGGGGCGACGAGCGCTACATCTACTGCGAGGGCTGGTGTTGGATGGCCACGGTCAAGACGATTCGGGATGCCGACGGGATCGTGGACCCCTCCTTTGCGCCGGGATACTGCGAGGACCAGGACCTCTCGATCCGGATTCAGCGCGAGTACGTCGACAAGACTTGCACAGAAAATATCCGCACCTACCCGTCAGAGGGGCAGATTGCCGTCCCAGACTACGCCGCCGCGCGCTCCACGATCCGGCAGGTGTCACTCCCCATAAGACATGAGCACACAAAGACTTACGGCAATGATCGCCACGCGGCGTGGGCCCGCAACCGGGCGCTGCTGCAAAAAAAGTGGCAACTTGCTTGACACGAAATCTCAAGTCTGCTAGAATGGAGTGTAACTTTCTGCGGGACCGTGTTCTTGTGTGAGCGACCCCGGGTCGTTCACGTGCCTCCCCAAGCGGTCCGACCTCTCCTCCCCTCCGCCGTGGGCCGCTTCGCCCCGCCTCTTCTCTGCCCGCTTTCGCACGGGGACGTCCTATGTCCGTCGGCACCGACGACCTTGCCAGCCAAATCGCCCAAGACCTAGAAAACGCCCAGACTGACACCCAGGAGCCGGAAGCCCCGCCAGAACCCGCCGAACCGGACGACTCCGGCCAACCGGACGACTCCGGCCAACCGGACGATGGCGGCGGAACCGACGACGCGGGCGGCGAGCCCGGGGACCCGCTGATCCAGCACATGCTGGAGACGTACCCCGAAAAAGCCGCGATCATCGGCAAATATCGCAGCGGCAGCGAGGCGTTGCGGGGCCTGCTGGATGCGGCCAGCAAGGTGGGGGAGCGGGACGAAGACGCGATTTTCGCCCGGCGCCTGAAGGCACTGTACGATGGGCGCGAGGACGAGCTGCACGCGATCCTCTCGGGTCAGCATCGTCAGCCCGCCGACAAGCCGTCCGATGACGAGCCCCTGAGCTATGCCGAGGCCCGCCGGCTCCAGGCGGAAATCAAGCTGGAGGGGGAGCGGGCCGATCCGGCGAAAGTGCACAAACTCCAGGAAGCGCAAGAGCGAAACGCCCGCTTTCTGTTCGAGTTGGCCCAGAACCCCGCCGCCGCGCTCCAACCCTTCCTTCAGCCGTTGCTCGACCCGATCGGGCAGCAGTGGCAGGCCCAGCAGCAGCAGTTGGCCGCCGACCAGCAGGGTCGGTTGTTCGCCGATTTTGGTCGCCAGAACGCCAGTTGGATTTTCCAGGGCGGCCAACAACCTCCGCCGGGCACACAGCCGAAGTACACGCCGCTGGGCATGCAGTTCATTCACACCATGCTGGACATGCAGCAGGACCCGGAACTCGGCCGGCTTTCGCCACCGCGAATGCTGGAGATCGCCAAGGCCCGCTTGATGGCCGCCCGCCAGTCGACTCCGGCCCGGACCAAGACACAGCCGTCGGCGCTGCACACTCCCAACACCCGCGCGCCCACGGCCAGCCGGGACGAGATGCTCAAGGGGCTGAGTCCGGAAGAGGCGTTGCTGAAGGAACTCTTGATGGACAACGACGTCCCGATCGGTGACTGAAACAAGCCGTGCCGCCGTCGTGGGGAGGGGGCGGCAAGGTGCGAGCCAGGGCGGCGGGACACTCCCTCGCGGACCCCGCCGCCCCGGCACTATTTCCGACCTCCCCGCCACCTGCCCCCGCCGCACCCACCTTCTCCCCGCGCCCCAGAGCAACGGAACGATAACTCTCTCTCTGGAGGGTGCAATAAATGGCACACGTTGAACCCAGCACGCGGGTATCTGTCGCCACACTCGACAAGTACATCCCGCAGTTGGCCGAGCCGCTGTACCACAAGCACGTCCTTCCCGCCATGATCCGCGAGCGCGGACGCGAGGTAATGAACTCGCACGGGACGTCGCTGAAGTGGCAAGTCGACATGAAGCGTGTCGGCGGGCAGTGGACGGCCCCGAATGTGAAGACCGACTTCGTCCAGGTCAACCGGATGCGGGAGGCGACGCTTCCCTGGCGGATGGCCGACAAGGGCGAGTCGGTCACCAAGATGGAACGGCTGATGCAGGGCAACGGCACCGACAAGAAGGTGGTCCTGCAAAACGTCGTCAACATCCTCAAGCGGTCGGTGGCGGACTTTACCGACTGGTTCGCCGAGCAACTCTTCGTGGACGGCACCGCCTCTGCCACCAACCGGGCGATCTACGGCCTGCCGTCGATCTTCAACGGCACGGCCACGGCCAACGGCTCCTCGCTGACGGCCAACTGGGCCACGGCGGACAGCTACGCCGGGCTGCTGAAGAAGCTCGGCTCCTACGGGGGTTCCTGGACGGGGACCTACCCGGCCGGAACGGGCGACTACCAGTACCACGCCTGGACCCCGCTGTACGTCGACACGTCGAACTCCAACTGGGGCGAGGACACCAACACCTGGCAGTACGTGTGGCAGGACCTCCTGTCCTACATGAACACCTACCAGACGGTGTTGCAGAAGCGGTCCTTCGACCTCTTCCTGCTGGAGCCGTCGCTGCTGCTGGCCGCCAAGAAGAGCCTCCAGCCGAACCAGCGCTTCGAGATCACGCAGAACAGCGAGATCAGTAAGTTGGGCTTCCGAGTGCTCAACTACGAAGGGGTGGATTTGATGACCGGCTACGGTCCGCCTTCCGGGACGCTCTACGCCCTGGACTTCGACGCGCTGGAACTGCACTCGATGCAGAATCAGATGTTCGTGACGGCCGAAGACCAGACGATCGACGCGTCGACCAAAGAATACAAGGTCGATTACTATGGCCAGCTCAAGTGCGAGGCGCCGTCCTTCCTGGGATGCGCCGCCTCCGAGACTCTTGCGTAAGAAAGGAGCACGAGAATGTCGAATAGCGTATTGCCTTTCCCGCGCAGTGAGACCTACAGCGATCGCGGCGTGGTGACGATGAACGACACGGCCTACTCCCACCTGGAGGGCATGATCGTCACCGTTCCGGACACGATCCACAACACGTTGCGGGAAACGAAGTTGCGGGTCGTCAAGAACGACTCGGGGGCTGCGATCACCGTGGGGCGCAAGATGATGGCGTTCTCGACCACCTCGGTCGGCGACATCGGCGGGCGCGTCTCGGGCATCGCCGACACGGCGGGTCAGGTGGCCAAGCCGCTGGACGACGCCTACATCGGCAAGCTCACCTCGATCCCCGACAATGACCTGTTCTACGTCGGCGAGGCGGGCCTCTTCGATTGTCTCTCGACGACCACGGGCGTGGACGACTCGATTCGGGGCGTCCCGGTGTCGGTGGCCGGCAACGCCAAGATCGGCGGCGCCGCGGCCAACCATCACGCCTTCGGCTGGGCCCAGGAGCCGGTCACCACGGCCGCCTCGACGGGCGTGGTCGTGCTGGTGCAGGCCGGCCTCGGCGCGGTGGCCGGCGCCAGCGGCTCGGAAGTCGGCATCAGCTAACCAACCTCTGCCCCGTTCGCGGGCAGAAGCCGATACGGCGCTGGGGGGCCCGGCTGTTACCTGCGTTCGCGCGGGGAACCCCGGGCACCCCGGGCCGTCCCTTTTGCACCCCCAACCCACCGCACCGCCATGCACAAATTGCTGATTGCCCGTCCCTGCGGGTTCCGCATCGAAGCCGTCACGATGGGGACCTACCTGCTGAAGTTCGGCACCCACGTCGCCAAGGTCGCCCCGGGCCTGGAACTGCACGTCCTGGAGGCCCACAACGCGCGAATCGCGATGTGCCGAAATATGTGCATCGACCGCCTGCAAAAGGGCGGGATGACACATGTTTACTTCCTGGACCCCGATATGTGGCCGGACGCCTACTGCCCAGACTTGACGGGAGAAAAAGACCCCATCGCCAAGCCGTTTTTCGACGTCGCTTGGCCGTTTTTATTGGACCACAATCGCCACCTAGGTCCGGCCGTGGTGGCGGCGCCGTATTGCGGACCCGGGCCGGACCACCTGGTGCACGTGTTCTGCAAGAACGAGCGGGGCCAGTTGGTGCGGGTGACCCGCCAGCAGGCGGCCACGCTCCGCGGTTGGCATCGCGTGGAGGGCGTGGGCACCGGCCAAATGTTGATGGACGCAGGGGTGTTCGAGCGACTCGAACGCCCCTACTTCACCGACATCTACGCCGACCGCGAGGAAGCGATACTGGCCCATTCGCAGGACGTGGCGTTCTGCATGAAGTGCCGGGCGAAGGGGATTCCGATTTACGTGAACTTCGATTGCTGGGCCAAGCACTGGCAGAACTCGCCGGTGGGACGGCCCGGGTTTGAGAGTCCCACGTCCCAGGAGCCGCCGTTGGCGCTGCACGGCAACGCGGCGGTTCCGGAGTTGCTGGAGGTGGGGCCAGGAGACCGAGGAACGCCATGATTGAGGCCCACGAAAACCTGCGGCACGCGGTCAGTCTGTCCACCACGCAGATGACCAGTGCGGCGTGGCAGCAGGAAAACGCCATCCTGGGCGCGCTGGAGACGCCGGCCACGATGAACGGCACCACGTTCACCTTCCTGGCCGGCAGCAGCCTCACCGCCAGTACCTTCCTGCCGGTCTACGACAGCGACGGGGCGGCGGTCAGCCTGAGCGTCTCCAGCAGTGCGGCCCGCGCCTACTCGCTGCCCGCCGATGTGATGACGCACAAATGCTGCAAGCTGGTCGCCGACCGGCTGGAGAAGGCCGCAAGGGTGTTGACCGTTGTCACGAAGACCGGATAAGTACGACGCCCTGGGGCGCCCCGTGCCCAAGCGGCTGGCGGCGGTGTTCGAGGGGCGGGCGCGGTTGCTGCGGGTGGCCAAGTGGTTCGACCGCCTGCAACAGGAGTTGGCCTCCCACCGGGACGGCGAATATGCAACGCAAGTGCAGTTCGGCGAGGTGCAGCGGTTGCTGCGGGCGGCCCGGACGGCCTTGATCCGCGGCCTGCCGTACGAGCCCTGTCCCAACCAGGACTGCATTGACGGCTGTGATGTCTGCGAGGGCAAGCAATGGGTGACCGTCGACCAATCCCCGCTGGGTTTGAGCCTGCCGCCGAGACGGTGATTCGGGGCGTGCTGGCCGAGGCGGTGGAGCCGAAACACCTGCCGTCCGGAGGTGGGTTGTTCGCCGAGTTGCGACTGGAAGTCGGCGCCCAAGCGTTCGTCGTCCACCTCTACGGCACCCACGCCGAGAAGGTCCGCGACTGGCAGGCGGGCTGCGGGGTGCGGATCGAGGGCGATCTGGCCAACCTGCACGCCCACACGCAGCGCGACCTGGAGGTGGAGCGGAGCGTGGTGATCGCCACGGCCGCCGAGGAAATCTGCAAGCCGGCCCGACCGGAAAGGGACTGATGCAGGAAGCCGACGAACTCCTCAACGCGACCGCCAAGGGCGACCTCGACATCCGCGAGATGCTGCTGGAGATCATCAACGCCTTCGGGGGCATCAAGAAGTTCACCGCGGAAGTGGCCGCTTCCTATTGGTCCGCGCCGGAGGGGAGCGCCAACCGGGTGCGGATCCTCTCGGATACCCTGCGGCTGGTCTCGGCCAACCCGGCCGAAGGCGACGAGTCGGCGGTGAGCACCGAAGACTTGGAGGCGGAGGCTGCCGCCCTCAGCGCGAAACTCTCCGGGGCCTGACCGATGCGCGAGCGGATCGACCTGACGGGGCTGGGGGTGAAGTCGGCGATGCCGCACTTCCGGGCCGATCCGCGTCAGCAGGACAAGCGCCGTCTGAAGAAGCTCTTGCAGGTGTTGGCCGCGCGTCGCCTGGAAGGGCTTTCGCTGTTTCGGCCCCTGCCCAGCGCGCTGCCGTTCCTGAAGTGCGACAAGCACTGGCAGCTTGCCGACGGCTCCAACCAGTCCAGCAAGACCATCCACGCGGCCTACAAGATGGCGCTGATCCTCTCGGGGAACGACCCGATGGGGAAGCTGCCCAAGACGGGCGGGTCGGCCCTGATGGTGGGCTTGCAGGGCTCGCACCTGGCGGCGCCGATGTGGAAGAAGCTGGCCGGCGAGGGGGCCTTCGACATCATCCGCGACGAGCAGACGGGGCAGTGGCGGACGGTGCGGCCCAACCCCGACAACCCCGCTGAACTCGACCGCTACGACCTGGCTTACAAAGAGAAGTGGCGACCTGCACCTCCCCTGTTGCCGCCGCGCTTGATCAGCAGCATCGCCTGGGAGGACCGCGGCACGGGCGTCCCGGCGCTGGTGAAGTTGGCCACCGGCTGGGAGTTGATGTGCCGCAGTTCGATGGCCAAGCGCCCGCAGGGCATCCAGTTGCACGTCAACTGGTTCGACGAGGAACTCGAATACAGCGATATGTGGGTGGCGGAGATCGCCGCCCGGAACCTGCGATTCGGCGGGGTGAACATCTGGTCGGCGACGCCGGAGACGGGCGGTTTGGCGCTGTACCAACTCCGCGAGCGGGCCGATGCGGGCTCGCCCAACGCGGCGGCGTTCACGTTCCTGCTGGAGGACAACCCCTACATCCTCCCCGAGGAGCGGGCAGCCTTCTTCGAGATGCTGCCGCCCGAGTTGCGGGAGGTGAAATACTACGGCAAGTACCTGATCGGCGGCCGGATGATCTACCCCATGTTCAAGGCCATGGGGGAACACGGCTGCGAGCCGTTTGCGATCCCGGCCGATTGGGCCCGGTTCGTGATCCTGGACCCGGGGCGGCAGCGGTTGGGAACGCTGTTCGTCGCGGTTGATCCCGCCGAGCGGCACTTCTGGGTCTACGACGGGATGGCGTTGCCCGCCGGGGCCTCCGACGCCGGTCCGTGGGCCGACCGGGTGCTGGCCCGCCAGGGAGACACCAAGTTCGAGGCGTTCATCATCGACGGGCAGTGCGGGCGGCAGAACCACATCGGGGCCGGCACCAACACGGCCAGGGAATACGCCAAGGCCCTGAAGGCCCGCGGGGTCGAGCCCAACGCGCCCGGGCCGATGCACGGCTTCTACCCCGGCACGGCGGACGTCACGGCCCGCGAAGAGGCGCTGATCGGGCTGCTGCGGATTCGCGGCGGGGATCACCCCTTCGTGGGCACGCCGCAGTTGCAGGTGATGCGGGGCGTAGTGCCAGAACTGGAGGGCGAGATCCAGCACGCCCACTACACCGCCAAAAACCCCACCAAGCGCGCCAAGCTCCCCGAAGACCTGCTGGACTGTTTGGAATACGCGGCCGGGTTCGGACTCTACTACGCCAAGCCCGTGCCCGTCCGCGACCGTGACGGCCACCAGGCACCGATGACCGTCGAAGAGGCGTTGCGCAAGAAGCAGCGTCGCCACCGTCCCCAAGCCCTTTCCGTCGCCGTTGGCACCTAACCCCTATGGAGACTGTGATGTCTGAGGAAACCTTCAACTTTGCCGACCTTGGAGTGCAACGCGGAGACGCGATCAACTGGTGGCCCAACGCGGGGTGCGACCCGCAGCAGGGTGGCACCGGCTCCGTGCTGAAAGTAGGAAACGAGTCAATCGCCGCCCTGGTGACCACGCCCGACGGGGCGATGGCGCACCACGATCACGTCTGGCACATCTCGGACCCCCGTTGCCAATCGCAGGCGGAACGACTCGATGGGATCGACGTATCCTGCTTCGATCTGGCGCCGTCGGTTCGGATCCCGCGCCAGATGGACGCCCGCATGTCGGCGCTGGAGCGGGGGCTGGCCGATCTGGTCGTCCAGGTCGAGCGGCTGGCGCAGCCCACCGAGGTGCCCGCGAAAACTCCTCGCCTGGCTAAGAAGTAGCAGGTTCACGCATGGCCGATTCGGCACCCGCACCGCTGGAAGACTTTCTGCGGACCGTGACCACGGTCTGGCTGAAGCAGTTCGAGCGTGCGCGCAAGGACAAGCGCGAGAAGTTCTCCAAGGTGGCCAACCGGATCTGGGAATACTACGGGAAGAACTACCTCGACCTGTACTGGGGCACGATCCGCGAGAACGAGCAGAAGCGGAAGCCGCACTACCCGACGCGGATCAACAAGACGGGCCAGTTCGTCTCGCTGATGGTGCCCTGGATGCACCACAAGGTGCCGAACCGGCTGGTGGCCCCGCTCAGATCGCCCCCGCCGCCGGAGATCACGCAACTCTTCCAGCAGGCCGTCGGCCAACCGTTGCCGATGAACCTGCCGGCGCCGAACCACGTGCCGGACACGGCGGGGGCGTGGTTGATGCAGACGTTCCTGAACTACATCTGCGCGGATCACCAGAACAACCTCAGCCGCGAGTCGCGGACGATGCTGCCGCAGGCGCTGGCGATGGGCCGCGGGGTGGTCTGGCACGAGATGATCGACAGCCCCACGGGCGAGGTGCCGTACACGTCGTACGACTCGAATAAGAATCTGTTCATCTCGCCCGACTGCCAGCGGATGCACGAGGCGGACGTGATCTACCGGGTGCGGAAGATGCCCGTCTGGCGGATCGCCGAGCGGTTCCACCGCAAAGAAGACGAACTCCGCGATAAGTGGCAGGACTACTGGGGGCAGCGTCGCAAGGGCAGTTCCGAGACGGACTTGCTCTTGGGCCCCAGCGACGAGACCGACAGCGAGATGGGGGCCTACATTGAAGTGTTCTCGCGCTGCGGGATCGGCCATCATTTCCACGCGGAGAATGACGAACTGCGGGACTTCTCGGCGGCGTTTGGGGACAAGCAGTACGTCTATCTGGCGCTGATGCCGGGGCTGGACACGCCGCTGAACTTCCCCGCCACCCTCACGGCGCAGCAGGCGAAGGACGCCCTGGAGTGGCCGATCCGGTTCTGGGCCGAGCGGCAGAACCCCTGGCCCTGCACCGTGCTGGACTTCATTCCCAACCAGGACGATCCCTGGGCGACCTCGGTGTTGCAGAAGGCGCTGCCGATCCAGGAGGGGCTGGACCACGGCTACTCGTTCCTGATGGACCATATCGAAATGTCCTCCCGCGACATCACCGTCTGCTCCCAGGCGATGGCCCAAGGGTTGAAGCAGGCGATCATCGAAGGGGTCGACCAGTCGGTGGTCACGGTGCCGGGGGACGTGGCGGAAGAGGTCCGCAAGATGTTCGAGGTGATCCAGTTCCCGCGGGTCAACCGCGACGCCTGGGACGTCATCGGGGCGATGGAGCGGCTCTTCGAGGACCTGACCGGCATGACGCCGCTCATCATGGGGCAGCAGGGCGGCCGGCAGTTGCGCAGCGCCCAGGAGGCGGCGGCCCTGGAGGGCCATGCCTCCACGCGGCCGGAGGACATGCGGGAGTGCTACGACAAGTTCCAGTCGGCGGTGGCGTTGAAGGAGGGCCAGGCGGCCCGCCTGAAGGTCCCGTCGAAGGTGGTGGCGCCGCTGTTCGGCGAGCAGGTCCAGGACGATGCCGAGATGGGCGAGGTTCCCTCGGGGCCGTTCTCGATGCTGTGGGACGAACTGATCTACCGGCCCGACGACCCGGTGGGGGCGGCGGCCGATTTCGTCTACTCGATCGAGGCCGGCACGGGCCAGCGGAAAAACCGGCAGAAGTTGGAGTCGGACACCCGCGCCATGATGGAAATTGCCTTCGGTCCCTTGCTGAACGCCTGGTCCAGCGGGGCGCCGGTCCAAGACCAACTCAACAGTCTGGTGGCCGCGGCGGCCGAGGGGTTCGACAACCCGGAATTGCGGAAGATCGTCTTCCCGGCGCTGATGCCGCCGCCGCCACCCCCGGGACAGGCACCGCCTGAAGGAGCACCGCCGCCATGACATTGAACGACCGTGACGCCCGCCGTAAAGCCCTGCGAGATGCCGCCAAGTCGGGACGAACCACGCTGCCGTTTGGACTCTGCGGCATTCGCACCTCCGGCACCTTCATGCAGGGTGTGCGCGACGGGATGCCGTCCATGCCGCTGCTCAGGAAGCGCTACCTGGCGATGGCGAAGCGGGCGGGGGTGAGTCTCTCGGGGAAGTGCTACGACCCGCAGTTGGCCAGCTACCCAGGCGATCCGACGGCCTGGGTGGGCAGTCCGGATGACGTCAAGCGGGTCTGCCAGCATAAGGGGCTCGGCTGCACGGGCGATGTCAACGTGCCGCTGCCGGACGATCCGAAGACGCACGAGAAGATCAAGCCGCACCTGGCGCCCGACATCGTGGAGCGGGAGGTGGTCCAGGTCGAGCGCGAGGCTGGAGAACCGATCCTCGGACGGGAGCGCGAAGACCTGAAGGAGAAGATCATCGCGCGCCACTGTCCCAAGCCAGTGGAGTCGTATCCGACATGCCCATGACGCCGAAAGAGTTCGAGATGCTGCAAGAGGTGCGGGATGCGGTGGTGAAGATGGCGGCGGACTGCAAGCCATGTCAGGCGAGTCTGGCGCGGCACGACAAGATCATCGCCGGCAACGGGTGGCTGGGATTGCATGGCAAGGTCACGATCCTCTGGTGGATCGTGATTCTGGCCGGAGGCGCCGTGTTCCTCCAGCAGGTCTCCGCGATGGCTGAGCGGGTGATAGGCAACTGAATGGCGACGTTCTACGCAACAGAAGGTGGCAACGGCGTCGGTTCCGTGGGGGACCCCTTCGGGCCCGCGGAGTTGTTGGCGTGGATGGCCGGCACGGCCAACGCGGGCGACGACGTGAAGGTCGCGGCGGGAACCTACACTCTGGCGGGCAATCTGGACGCCTCGGATCGCGACGGCGCGAATACGAGCGTCATTCAGTTGAGCGGCTACACCGACGAAACGTGGACGACGAAGGCGACGTACAACGACGGCCCGACGTTCGTCCTGGGCGCCTATTCTGTGACCATCGGCGACTTCTGGAAGATCATCGGCATCCAATCTCTGTCGAACAACGCGGCGGCCATCTGGACGCTAGGCGCTTCCACCGGAATCCGCGAAAGTACAATCACCAACGGAGCCGGCCGGGCGCTGGCCTTGGGAACGTCGGGCATCGCGGAAGAGTGTGCGTGCTCTGGCGTAGGCAACACGGCCATCTACGGCGCCACGTATTCGCGCGTGTTGAACTGCTACCTGTACGGGTCGACAACCGGACACGCTCTGGGAACGACCAGCCGGATTGCCGGTTCGATTCTCTACAACAACACGACCCACATGACGAGCGGGTCCTACGCCGACATTTCAGGAAACCTCCTCCACACCGGGACAACGGGAATCAGCGGAAACTCGACCGCTCCGTCGGTCACTGATAATGACTTTCAATCACTGACGACTGGCTTCTCACAGACGACGCTCGGGGCGTCAGCGTTCGTCAATCGCAATAACTTCTACGGTGTTGACACGCCGTACTCCGGCGTCACGGCCGGCGATGACGATACGGCGGTGGATCCGGGCTACGTCGATCTGGCTGCGGGCAACCCCAGGCCCACGCGGGGGCTGCCGTCCGGGCTGGTCATTCCTGGAATCGGGGTTCCGACCCGCCGGCTCATCGGGGCCATCCAACGAGGCGCAGGACGGCGATAATGTACGCACTCAACGATACCTTTCCGATCGACATTCAGGCATACGACCTGGACACCGGGGCGGATGCGGCGGCGGACTCCGCGCCGACGTGGGGGATCTACAAGAATGCCGTGACCACGGCGATCCTGACCGGCACGGCATCGCTCTACGACAGCACGGGTTTCTACAGCACCGCGACCACGCTTTCGGTGGCCAATGGGTTTGCGGTCGGCGGCGGGTATCGGGTCCGCAAGACGTTTATATGCAATCAACTCACCCGCTCGGAAGTCGAGTCGTTCACGATCCGCAACGACGTCAGCACCACCAACGTGCAGACCTACGCCGCCGCTGCCGTGGCGGCTGACAAGACCGGGTTTTCGCTGGGGGCCTCCGGCCTGGATGCCATTGCCACGACAGTTGCCACCACGGTGGCCACGACGTTCCCTGAGATGGTGACCCAGACGTGGCGGCGGCTATACAAGAAGGCCACGATGACCACGACCCACATCAAGACTTACGCCGACGACGGGACGACCGTGATTACCACGCAGGCCGTTTCCGATGACGGCACGACGCAGACGCAGGGGGCCGCCTCGTGAGACTGACGCCGAAACCCGACGGCATCGCGGGCCGCTTCTTTCGGGCCCTGGCCCTCACTCCGCCGTTCGATCGCTCGTGGTATCGCGCTCCCTCGGCGGGCACGACTTTGCGTCGCCCAACCACGAGTAGCGACACGGCCCTGCGGCGCCCAACCACGAGTAGCGACACGGCCCTGCGGCGCCCGACAACGGCTGCCGGCGGAACCTTGCGAAGGTTTGGACCATGACCGCACCGATCATCATTACCGTGCGCGACTGCATCGACGCGGCCCAGGACTTTCTCTCTGGCGCATCGTCGAGTGCGGCGATGCGCGATATGGTCCGCGCCGTCCATGCCTCGTACCGGGAACTGCTTTCCCGCGGCGAGTGGTCGTTCCTGAAGAAGCACGGGCGGATCATCACCCGAGCGCCGTACACCACCGGCACGATTGAGTACGATCATACGGGCGGGACCTACGAACGACAGCTCACACTCTCGGACGGGACGCTTCCGACGTGGTGCGAGGACGCGGTAATCAAGATCGGGGATGCGGTCCACCAGATCGAAAGCCGCAAGTCCGGAACCGTGGCCACCTTGCACGCGGTACTGAATCCGGGCGAGGACGTCGATGCGGATACCGAGTACGCCATCTATCCGGAGTGGTACGCCCTGCCGTACGACTTCGGCAGCTTCGAGGGGCCTTGGAGCGAGGACGCCTGGCGGTTGGGAGAACGGGTCACCCTGGATCGGATGATGGCCCTGCAACGCTACCGCGACTGGTCGGGGGCGCTGCAATGCTACTGCGTGGCCCGGGTTCCCGACTTGCACGGCCAGTGGGGACTGTGGCTCTTTCCCCGAGCGGACAGCGTCGAGACGGTCGACTTCACCTACACGCCCACGCAACAGAACTTTCGGCACAGCGGGGTGGCGGCCCGTGACTACGCCGGGACCGTGACGGTTTCGGGTACGACCGTAACTGGCTCGGGCACGTCCTTCGCCTCCAGCATGATCGGTCGGAGCATCCGCATCGGGACGGATTCGACCAACGTGCCCACGGGGCTGGACGGACAGTGGCCCTTCGCCGAGGAGCGGATCGTCACGGCGGTTGCCGATACGACCCACCTGACCGTCGACCAGTCGGCCGACACGGTAGACAGCGCGGTGAAGTATTGCATCTCCGACGTGATCGACCTGGACTACGCGGCCTACAACGCGATGCTGGCCCTGTTGTACGCCCGGCTGGCGATCCAGCGGAACATCAAGAACAAGGCGGAGTACATCCGCCTGGCCGCCGATGCCGTCTTCCAGGCCCGCGCGGCCGACTGCCGAGACACCCGCACCCGGGTGATGGGCCGTCCGGTCGAGCCGCTGGTCAACCTTTCTGACTGGCCGCACACCGACCTGGATGCGTAGCGCTCTTGCCGCCCGCGAGAACGGAACCATCCACTTCTTTTCCTTGAGAGGAGTTTTCTCATGGCGCTTTCCACGTCTACCAAACATGCGCTCGGCGTGGGCATCGCGGATTCTCAGGCGGGAACCGCCATCGCGGATGCCATCGACGCCAACACGCTGAAGACCAGCTACAGTGCCGCCGCAGAACTCAACGTGCTCGACGGCGTGACGGCGGGCACGATGACCACGACCAAGGCCCTGGTGGTCGATTCCGACGGGGCCCTCGACACGCTGACCGTCACCGACCTGCTGTCGTCCACGATCGTCGGCAGCAATGCGTCCAGCCTGAGCGTCGCGGCGGCGGCGAACAACAGCGGCGGCTTCGGGGCCTACTTGGCGCTGACGGGCGGGAAGGGTGATACCAACCAGAACGGAGGCTACTGCCAGGTGTATGG
>Ga0102950_1000148_pt1 | contig 17631 bp, 11 predicted proteins | sample SalPon2A_B_D2_MG_FD_78505 | JGI IMG/M metagenome (GOLD analysis project Ga0102950, IMG submission 78505) | Soil microbial communities from South San Francisco under conditions of wetland restoration - Salt Pond MetaG R2A_B_D2_MG | ecosystem: Environmental > Terrestrial > Soil > Wetlands | place...
CCTGTGTTTGGAGACAAACCATCCGAGAAGAGTGAAGTAATGCTTTGTTATGATGATTCCTATCTGTATGTCGGGGCCCGGATGTACGACAGTCATCCTGACAAGATGCTTATTACTTCCAAGAAAAGGGATGAGTTGAGACAGGCAGGAGAAAACCTTATGCTGATATTTGATACATTCGATGATAAAGAGAACGGGCTCGGTTTCGTAACTACACCCACCGGCTTAAGAAGTGATTTTACAATATCCAAGGATGCAATAGGCGGTAATCCTCATGAAGGACCATTTAACCTCAGCTGGAACACTTTCTGGGATGTAAAGACCACGCAGACTGACCAGGGTTGGTTTGCAGAGATCAGGATCCCATTTTCCAGCCTGCGTTTTAAAGAGAATAACGGGGAGGTGGTAATGGGACTGATATGTATCCGTAATATTGCCCATCTTAACGAGATTGATGTATATCCTGCAATACCGCCTAACTGGGGCAGATGGAGTGCCTACCGCCCTTCAAAGGCTCAGGAAATTGTATTCGACGGACTTGAATCGAAAAAGCCTTTCTATATAGCCCCGTACATTATTGGTGGCTACCAGCAGGATAATACTCTTAATAATTCGGAGACCGCATATGATGCTACAAACAAACCTCGGTATAATGCCGGTCTTGATGTTAAATACGGAATAACAAATAATCTTACTCTCGACCTCACCATAAATACCGATTTTGCCCAGGTAGAAGCAGATGCAGAAAGGATAAACCTGACACGATTCTCCCTGTTTTTTCCTGAAAAAAGGACATTCTTCCAGGAACGTTCAAGCGTATTTATGTTTGACTTTGAACCGGGAAGCAGCCTTTTTTACAGTCGAAGGATAGGTCTTAATGAATCTGAACAGGTGCCTATCTACGGCGGGGCCAGGATAACCGGGATGATAGGTAAATGGGATATGGGATTTATGGATATGCAGACACATGCCTATAACAGCACTATCGAAGACCTGAGCAGCCTGCCTTCCGAAAACTTCGGGATATTCCGTATGCGTCGGCAGGTGATCAATGAAAACACCTATATAGGTGGTATAGTGACTTCACGGGTTGGTATGAACGGGTCATATAATACTGCATACGGAGTTGATGGCATCTTTAAAGTGGCAGCTAATGATTATATTAATGTGAAGCTGGCCCAGGTAATGACTGATACATCGGAGAATAAAATGATGTCGCTCAATCCAGCCAAACTGTTTGTAAGCTGGAACAGGTTTAACCAGAAGGGTCTCAACTACGGACTGACGTACTCAAGGAACGGCCGGGATTTTGACCCGGGAATAGGTTTCCAGATGCGTACTAATTATACACACTATCATGCCAGTCTCGGTTATGGATGGATATTTGGTGAGTCGTCAGCTCTGGAAAGCCAGGAGATAAACGCACGGTTCAGTATGTATACTGATAATACCGACGGATCTGCTCAGACAATTCAGACGACAGCAGGTTATAATTTTAAATTTAAATCAGGCTATAACGGAGTATTGTCATTAAATCATCAGTTTGAAAATGTGGCTGATACTTTCAGTTTCTCAGACGATTGTTATGTGGCTCCGGGTAAATATACTTTCAATGAACTGGAAGTACACCTCAATTCTTCCAATTCTAACAGGTTCGTAGTCGGTCTTGATGGTAATGCTGGCACCTTTTATGACGGAACCCGGTTAACCATAGGAGGTGACCCGTCCTGGAATGTCGGACCCGGACTGCAGCTGGGGCTGAAGTATGAACATAACTTTCTGAAATTTAATGACCGTAACCAGTCATTCAGCGGTGGAATAGCAGGTTTTAAAGCTATGTTAATGTTCACGACGAAAATGTCACTAAGTACTTTTGTACAATATAATACTGCAGAAAATACTGTTCTTACAAATGTCCGGTTCAGGTATAATCCAAGCGAAGGGAATGACCTTTATATTGTGTTTAACGAAGGGAGGAATACATTCAGACCCATTGCCGAACCGCGTCTGCCTGTGTTCAATAACCGGCTTTTTCTCATAAAGTATACATACACTTTTACGTTATAAATCCTGATCTGTGCCACGGGCGCAATTGCTGATTGATTTGCCTCCGGCCCGGGTATACCCTGTTGCGGACTCTTAAGAATGCTTATCTTTACACATTGAGAGAAATTTTAATTTTATAACCCTTAAATAAATTAAGTATGGCAATAATTATTATAGGTATTATCCTTGTTATTCTTGGTTTTGTCGCAGCAAAAACAGATGATCCTAGGATAAGACATTATAAGACACTTCTAACGGCAATAGGCGCTATAGTAGTGATCCTGGGAGTATCGTCTGCATGCGTCGTGCAGGTTGAACCCGGTGAAGTAGGAGTACAAAAGCTCTTTGGAAAGGTAAATAAGAATATTCTTGAGAGCGGGCTTAATGTTGTTAATCCTTTTGTGAAGGTTGTAATGTTCGACACACGGACTGAAAACTATACTATGTCGGGTGTGAATGACGAAGGTGTCAAACAGGGAGACGATGCCATACGTGTATTGTCGGCCGACGGGCTGGAAGTTGTAATAGATCTTACAGTTCTTTACAAGGTGGTTCCTTCCGAAGCACCAAGAATACTTGAGCAGGTAGGTACCAATTACCGTAATGTTCTTGTCCGCCCGATATGCCGGACAAGAATCAGGGACAATGCTGTTTATTATGATGCTGTTGCTCTCTTTTCCACAAAAAGGGATGAGTTCCAATCCAGGATCTTTACATCCATAGAAGCTGACTTTAAGGAGAGGGGCCTTATGCTGGAGCAGCTTTTAATCAGGAATATCACTCTTCCCGAATCTGTCAGAACAACTATTGAATCGAAGATAAACGCTGAACAGGAAGCTCAGAAAATGACATTCGTTTTACAAAAAGAACGCCAGGAAGCCGAACGAAAAAGGGTGGAAGCTCAGGGTATTGCTGATTACCAGAAGATACTTTCCACTGGTCTCAGCGACAGACTGCTGCAGTATGAAATGATAAAAGCCGTTTCTTCTTCACCAAATGCAAAGATTATTCTCATGACAAACGGAAAGGGACTTCCCCTTATGATCGACGGGAAATAAACATCTCAAAGATAGCAGTTCGCAATTTTATTATTCTGACATGTAACCAAATAACTCTGTTATACGTCATATAATTGTTAGTTACAACCTATCCGGGGAAGCGGGCATATTATTTATGTTGTCTGACTTAAAACGGGAAAAATGAAAAAGATAATTGCTGCTGCAATTCTGATTGCTATTGCTGCCTTAAATAATCTATCCGGACAGGTTCCCCATGTTAAAAGCATAACACGAATACCCGATTCTGTTCTCCATGTCCTTGAAAAAAAACTTGCTGAAGAAATCCCGGTGTTGATGGACGAAGCCGGTATCCCTGGTAGCGCAGTGGCGCTTATCGGCAGGGATGGAATACTTTGGCACAGGGAATATGGTTATGCGAGCCGGTTAAAAAACAGGAAGGTAACTGAAAAAACTCTTTTCTGCCTTATGTCATGCTCTAAAAGCATCACTGCCCTGGGAGTACTGACAGCTGTGAGGGAAGGTATCCTGGATCCCAATGAACCGGTTTCAACATATGTACCCGGACTGAATTTTAAATCAAGGTTCGAAGAGTCACCGGAAGACAGTATCACTCTGCGGTTGCTTTTAAGTCACAGGGCCGGATTCGAAAATGATGTTAACTGCGGAGAATTTGGCAACCGTCCTCATCAAATAGATGAGTATATAAACAAGATAACCGGAGTATGGATGAATTTCCCTGTAGGGTACCAGCCCTACTATTCAAATATCGGCTTCGAACTGGCCGGATACATCCTTGAACAAAAGGCCGGCATACCTTTCAGTGAATACATGGATAAGAAAGTGTTTGGTCCTCTTGGTATGGATCACTCAACATACGACCAGGAAAGAATAAAGACAATAACAGACAGAGCAAACGGAAGCTGGTCCCGTGAAGCTGATAAGAACTCAGAACCTCCTGCATACATTCCAATGCTTGCATGTGGCGGTGCATATTCCAACCTTGAGGATATGGCCCGCTATATTCAGTTTCATCTGGGTTCTCTGATTCCGGAAGGAGAACTGACAGGTGATTTCGGCATGAATCTTATGCACTCCCTCGCTTTCCCTGCTAACGGACAGCAGGGAGGTTATACCACAGGGATGGAACGCTATCCTTTAGGAGATACTTATTACCTGTTCCAGGAAGGGGGAGGCTACGGCTTTGAATCGGCAATTATTATATATCCCGACTTGAACCTTGGACTTGTTTTGCTCACGAATTCATGCTGGACAAGGTTAAACGGATCAACAATGGCAGGCTTAATAAATGGTATTATTGGTACTTCATGTAAGGCAGATAAAACAGAGATGTCTGGTAATCAAACCGGGTCATATAAGGAGAAGGCAGTTTATGATCCGGCTTTAGAAGATATATACGGTATATACGATACGGATAAGAAGATTTTCAGGAGGGGAGACTCGGTCTTTTTTGAAACAGGCGGCAAAGATAATCCCCTGCGGTTTTACTCTGACAGTACAGAAATTTTTGCGGTGTACGGATCAGGCATGAGGATAAGATTTCTTCCTAAACTTGCAGGCAGTCCGGGTAATATACAGATTATAAATCTCAATACCGGCACTGCAGCTTATGCTTTCTTTAATAAGCCGCTTCCCGAATATGACAGATCAGGTTCTGGAAAGACTGTATGGAAGTCACTCCCGGGGAGATATAATCTTTATATTGACGGTCTATACAGGGGACGCTTCCTTGTTAAGATGGACAATGGGTATCTTACTGTCAATGGGAGCCGGTGCCATGAATTCCACCCGGGTATGTTCTTCAATTGCGAAGGATCTGTCTTTGATTTTACCGGTTCTGTACCTGTAATTGCAGGATTCAGCCTGACTAAACAGATGGAAGATGCCCGGGAGTGACCAGGGAAGTAAACAAACAAGTATATTAATTTTTACCTTGTTCCCAATGGTGTTATTATTTATGACTCCTTACTTACAAACTCCCTGCCTGACTCAGATCGGTCAGGAGGGGTTGCGGACGGGCATTGTTGTTAAATCATAATATTGACACCCTTTTATTCCTCAGAGCTGTCATTATTATCAAATTTAACGAACTGCAGAGGCTTCCTGAAGAAATTTGTTCTGTAAGCACCATAAAGCACTCCAACAGTCAGCCAGCTGATTCCGGCTATCTTGGCTTTGATGCCAAGGCTCAGGAAGAGATACAGGCAGACGGAAAAACCCAGCAAGGGCACAATAAAATTCGTAAATTTCTTTTTCTCATTGCGCAGGAAATAAAGGGCGAATGACGAGGCGTTGACACCCATAAATGCAATCAGGGCTCCGAAATTGAGCAACTGTGCTCCAAGAGGGTAAGTAAGAAGGAATGCACCAACAAGAACTATTATACCTATTAATATTATATTATTTGACGGAACGTGTGTGCGGCTGTTTATATGTGCGAAGAATTTTTTCGGTATTGCATTATCACGGCCCATACCGTAAAGAAGACGACTGGCTCCCAGCAGAGCACCTGATCCGGATCCTATTGTTGCAACCAGCAATGCGAAGTTAACAACATGAAAGAGCCACTGACCTCCGGCTTTCCCTGCCACATATACAAAGGCAGTATCCTGGTCGGGGAATTTGGTTCCCGGCCATACCATCTGTGCAAAATAGACCTGTATTGAAGCAAGGATACCTGTTATCAGGCAGACAAGTACAGTTGCAAGCAGTATATTGCGTCGCGGGTTGCGAACCTCTTCCGATAAAGTCGATATCCCGTCAAACCCGATGTATGTCAGTACAGCCAGTGATGCTCCGGCAGAAACAGATGAAAAAGAGAATGTCTTCGGGTTATAGAAAGGACGTGTCCAGTCTGCGGCAGATGCAGGAGGATTGATTAACAGGTAACGAACTGCTGCTCCCAGGAAGAGAACAATCACGACACCAAGTCCTGTTGCAATTATTGTGTTTGTCCTTGAACTCGATTCGATACCCCTTAGATTCATCCCTGTGAAAAGAAGTGCAAAGAATACGGCATATACAGGAAAAGGTATCTCAGGGATAAGGTTCATCGCAGCCTTGCTTATCCATATTACACATATTATCGGGTTCATTACATAATCAAAGATCATTCCCCATCCGACAAAATATCCAAGTGCCGGATGAATCTCCCTGCTTACATAGGTGTATGCCGATCCTGCACTAGGATAAGCATTGGCCATACGGCCATAGCTGATTGCAGTGAAAAGCATTGCTACCATACCAATTAGTATTGTTGTTACTACATGTCCCTTGGCAAGGGTTGCTGCAGCTCCGAACAAAGGCATAGGTGCTGTTGGCTGAATAAGAATAATACCGTAAAGTATAAGGGAAGATAATCCAAGGGCTCTTTTAAGACCGGGCCCGGAGCCATTTGAAGTATTTGCGACACTCATAGATTAAATTTATTATAGGTTTGGATAGGGGATTAAAGATAGTATTAAATATATAACATGAAAAATCCCTCTCCGATTTGAAGTAAATAAATGTTGTTATTTATAAAGCATCCAAACAGTGCTTCTTTTTTTTTATTAACTTTATTATTCCTAAGCTGTTATGGTTCAGAAATAAAAAAACCAAAATTTGAATCCGCATGTTCCATTATTACAGGGCAGTAGCTTTTTAAACTGTCAGCATGTGGTTTTAGGCGATCTTTAATTTCAAAATTATAACCTCATGAAAAGACTTTATGTACTTACATTTTCTGTTTTGATTTTAATATCAGCCGGCTGTCTTGCTCAGAAGGCTGATAACGGAAAGATTATCCTGCGCGACAACTGGGCAATACAGTCATCCGGTGTAGTCAGAGATAATGGCACGATGATATCGTCCCGTGATTTTAATGCTGATACCTGGTATCCCGCAACGATGCCTTCCACTGTACTGGCAACGCTTGTGGCAGACAAAGTGTACCCTGATCCGTATTATGGGACTAATATCCTTAATCTGCCGGGTGCAATAACATCTCGTAACAGGCAAATGCCTCCCGACAGCCCTTACATGGTGCCCTGGTGGTATCGTACCGTTTTCAAAATACCTGCAGGTTTTGAAGGTAAGCATACATGGCTTAAGTTCCATAGTGTAAACTATAAGGCCAATGTATGGCTCAATGGCAAACTCATTGCTGATACATCTACGGTTGAAGGGGCATACAGGCTATTTAACCTTGATATAACAGATGCAGCTCTTCCCGGTAAGGATAACTGCCTGGCTCTTGAGATATTTCCGCCCAGGGGGATGGATCTGACAATTACCTGGGTCGACTGGAATCCTACTTCTCCCGACAGGGGAATGGGAATCTGGTATGACGTGGTTCTTGAATCTACAGGAGACGTGACTATTGAACATCCTTATGTGGTCACTAAGCTTGACCTGCCAAAAACAGACAAGGCTAAACTGACAGTTACAGCTGAGGTTCATAATGTGGATTCCAAAGCTGTCAGCGGGAAACTTACGGGAACGATTGAAAATATTTCATTCTCGAAGGATGTCTCACTTGCACCGGGAGAAACAAAACTTGTAAGCTTTTCCCCGGAGAATTACAGCCAGCTTGTGGTAAATAACCCGCGACTTTGGTGGCCTCATACCGTGGGTCCACAGAATTTATATGACCTTAACCTGAGTTTTATTTCGGGAGGAAAGGTTACTGACGCGCGAAAAGTAAGGTTCGGTATACGGGAAATTACTTCTTGGATGAACAACTTTGATAAGTTCCATACTAAAGTATTCCAGATCAACGGTAAAAATATTGTAATAAGGGGTGGCGGATATGTTCAGGACCTAATGCTGCGACCTTCACATGAACGCATTGACGCAGATATTGCTTATGCAAAACAGATGAACCTCAATGCTCTCAGGATGGAAGCTCCGCGGGGATCCGATTACCTTTTTGAAAAATGCGATGAAGAAGGGATCCTGTTAATGGTGGGTTGGTGCTGCTGCAGCTCCTGGGAAAGATGGAAGAACTGGACTCCTCATATAGCAGATGTGGCAGAAGAAAGCTGGAAAGATCAGATTGTGCATCTGCGGAATCATCCTTCTGTGTTTACATGGCTTTATGGGAGTGATAATTATCCGCCACCTGAGGTTGAATCAAGATATATAAAGGTACTTGATGAATACGACAATACAAGGCCCTATGAGTCATCAGCAACACAGGCCGCTAGTAAAATAGCCGGGTTAACCGGGGTGTGGATGGGGCCTTACCCTACCGTTTATGCTTATTTCCCCCCTTCATACTGGTATTCAAAGCTTGAGTTCAACACCGAAGCCGGTCCCGGCGGTGAACAGCTTCCTCCCATGGAAACGATGCGGATGATGATGCCTGAAAAAGACCTGTGGCCAATCAGCGAATCGTGGAATATCCGCCTTCATAAGGCATTTTATCCCATAGCCCGTAAAGCACTTGATTCCCGCTATGGTACACCTTCTACAGTAGAAGAGTATTCGATGAAATCTCAGGTATTCCAGAACGAGGCTGTAAAAGCTATGTTTGAAGCTTATGCAGGTAATAAATACCGTTCGAGCGGTATAATATACTGGATGTATAATTCGGCATGGCCCAAGATGTACTGGCAGTTTTATGATTATTTCTTTAATCCCAACGGTGCATTTTACGGAGCAAGGACTGCATGCGAACCACTTCATGTGCAGTACTGCTATAACGACAGTGTTATTAAGATCGTGAATTCATTCTATAAAGAATTCAGGGACCTTACTGTAACGGCAAAACTCTATGATTTTAATATGAATCAGATAGGCTCACAGGGAATGACATCAGATGCCGGTCCCGATTCGGCTGTTCCCGTCTTTAAACTTGAGATTCCGGAAAAGACCACAGATATTTATTTCCTGAAACTTAATATGAAAGATGCTTCAGGTAAACCGGTGTCATCCAACTTCTACTGGTTAAGTGCCAAAGGCGATGAGAATGCTGATTTTACAGGTCTCGACAATCTGCCCCTGACAGAAATTAATGTTTCCGCCTCACCAATAGAGAAAGATGGGAATAATTATAAATTTACTGTTACTCTTGAGAACCCGGGGAAGGAACTGGCTTTTGCAGTAAATCCAAAGCTTCTTAAAAAAACTTCGCTTGAACCAGTTTTACCAGTTTTCTGGGATGATAACTACGTTTCATTATTGCCTGGAGAAAAGAAAGTTATCAAAGTAAGCTTCGATAAAAAGTTCCTGGATGGTGATGATCCGTACCTTAAGGTAGAGGGATGGAATATCAAAACCGTGGAGATGAGTGTGAAGTAAAAGTGATTATTGACTTACAATCATTTTTTAATGGATTCGTTTGAAAAGAGACCGAAGACCAGGCCTGCATTTAATAATGCCGATCTTTTACTTGAGATACTGGGATGGATTTCTTTTGTCCTGATATGGATTCTTGTTATTCTGAAATACTCATCACTTCCCGATTCAATACCAACTCATTTTAATGCAGCAGGAAAGGTTGATGATTACGGTGGGAAGGGAACTTTTTTTATCTCACCAATCATTGGGACCATTATGTTTGTGGGAATGACAATACTTAACAGGTATCCGTATATTTTTAATTACCCGGTAAAGATTACGGCTGATAATGCTGAACGACAATATACAATAGCAACGCGACTCATCAGGTATATTAAATTTGTGATAATGTGCCTGTCGCTGATTATAGAATATAAAATATTTGTAACGGCAACAAGAGGCTCTTCCGGATTGGGTGGCTGGTTCCTGCCTGTTTTTCTTGGAGTAATCTTTATACCGTTGATTGTTGCAATTGTCAAAGCGATTGAGATAAAATAAATGTGCACTTTTTATTAGTCTTTCCGGATTCAGTATATCAGCTCAACCCATTTACTTAATTTTTGTTATACGATTAAAAGGGAGTGAGTTTTGGCACATGATCATCAACATACACCGTTAGGGCATATTGGAAACGCTTTTAAGGCAGGAATTGCCCTGAATGTAATATTTATTGTCCTGGAGGTGATCTATGGATTTCTCTCTAACTCAATGGCACTTGTTTCGGATGCCGGACATAATTTCAGTGATGTCGTCGCCCTGGTCTTTTCATGGATTGCGATCCTGCTTTCAGAAAGAAAACCTACAATGAAATTTACTTACGGTCTTAGACGATCGACCATCCTGGCTGCTCTGTTCAATACTATACTTCTGCTTGTCGCTGTAGCCTTTCTCTTATATGAAACGATTGACCGGATAGGCTCGACCGATGTAATCAAATCAGGTAACATCATTATAATCTCTTCCGCAGGAATAATTATTAACGGTCTGACAGCATGGCTGTTTATGAAAGGGAAGAAGCATGACCTTAACATACGAAGTGCCTTTGTTCATTTTTTGGCTGACACTCTTGTATCTGCCGGGGTGCTGCTGGCAGGCATCATTATGTTCTTTACCGCAATATGGTGGATCGATACTGTCGTTTCTTTTATAATCATAGTAGTTATTCTTTACAGTTCATACCGCTTGCTTATCGATTCTGTGAGTCTTGCCCTGGATGCAGTACCTGAGAACATAGATATAAGGGCTGTAAGAAAGTATCTTGGAAGTATAAAGGGGGTAGACGGAGTACACGATCTTCATATCTGGGCACTCAGTACCAGTGCCGCGGCTCTTACTGTTCATCTCGTTACAGATATACGTACAGATGTTTCCTTTATTTCCGGTATACAACAGGCACTTCTCGATAAATATGGCATTGAGCATTCCACGATCCAGGTTGAGTTCGGAGGAAAATCAGAGCCCTGCAGCGGTTACAGGTAATAATTTTCTTTAAAGATGGAAACTCCGGTTTGCGGAGTGCTGTAAGCTTTCTGGTCCTGACGCTTTTTAAAGCGATCGGTAATTTGGTGGAGCTTTTCATTATAAGAAATTGTAATGAGAACAGCTGTAAAAGAGATCAACCGGAAGACTCCAATTTCCGGTTGATGCGATTGAGAGGTTGATTAACCTATCGTGACAGTTAGATACTTGAGTGTGGTACTCCTTATAGTGAGACTGTATTAACTCATAATTAATGGTGAAAGAATATTTTTTTTGAAATACGTTTATTGTCATAGGTAAGGGATACAATATATATTCCATCTTTTGCTGACGGTGATAAATCATAGCTGCCAGGGTAGTCTATCCTCTTGTTGTAAACGACATTCCCTATCAGGTTATAAATGGTAAGCGATGCATCTCTCTCTGTCGGAAGAGATACTTCAGCTCGTATTATTCCCCTTGCTGAAGATACCTTCAGAAGATCGCCTGTTACCTCAGGCTCAGGGACAGCTGTTGTGAAATTTCCCATAGTGAGCGAAAACCTGTGCTGGTAATCTCCTGCGGGAAGAGTAACAGCGTACTCCCCTCCCGAAAGGAGATTAGTTGTTTTTCCGAGATCATTGTCGGTAAGGTATACTGATACTCCAGTATAGATGCCGCTTATGTCCTGAATTTTAAAAACAACGGTTCCGGTCTTTTCCGTTCTAAGCCCTAACCTAAGATTACATGTAGAACCGGAACCGTCGAAAGGCACTGCATTTATTGAGAGTCTGGAACTGTCATTGCCAAATACATAGAAGTTGGTCACACCGGAATCCGTGTTGAACATCTTCAATGCATCATATTGTCCGTCAAAATTGAAAGTAGACAAGTCATTGTAATAAATAACAAAGGGATCGTATGAATCCGTAGCATCTGAATAACCCGCTGTAAATCTTATAAGCGATGTTGTGGCATTGGCAACAGGTATAGTTGACTGGCGCGATGACTTGCTGCCTGTTTTATTATCCTTTGCTGCAGTCTCCTGTATAAAGCAGAACAGGAGAGAGACTGTAGCAGCCAGGTTAATAATATTGACAACATTTCTTTTGTTCATGACGACTCGTATCGTTTGCCAGAGCAAAAGTAAAGTGCAAATGCATCAAAGCCGCTATAAACTGGCTTACAAAACCTTACATTCTGCGAACAAAAACTTACAGAAAATGTGGGACCAGCATTATTGTTATAGAATAACATGCTGATAATATGAGGGGGCGTGACGATTATTGTGGATTTTATTTGTCTTTTTAACTCGGGTTCTTAATTTTAAGAAATTAATTTTCAGTTTTTTCGGAACCTATGGAATGTTATTAAAGAAACTATGAAGAAAATATGTATTTCTCTGGTTCTCCTTTTTACTGTATTTGACCTGCTCTTTGGATGTACAGGTTTTTATATTTCTAAGGGAGCTAAGATATTTGCCGGAAATAACGAGGATTTTGATTATCCCCTTACAAAAATGTGGGTTGTCCCGGCTTCTGAAAATGAGTTGGGAAGAATTTATTTCGGCTACGACGATTTTTCACCCCAGGGAGGGATTAATGAAAAAGGATTGTTTTTTGACGGTTTTGCTACTGATAAATTCCCTGTTAAGGATATTTCAGATAAACCAAATTATAATAAATTCTTTGCCGATATCCGTGATGAAATAATGGCTACATGCGAAAATGTGGGAGATGTCATTACGCTGCTGAGTAAATATAATTTGTCCGGCAATGGGTTGTTTGAAAATGGCATGCTGTTATATGGAGATGCCGGTGGAAATTCAATTATCGTGGATGGCGGGCATATTTTAATGAAAAAGGGAGATTATCAGGTTATAACAAATTTTCATCTTTATAATCATGGCAAAATTACAGACAGCAAATATTTAACTGCCACAAGGTTACTAAAAAAAATGACTGTTCCCGGATTAAATAATTGCAGAGATGTTCTGGATTCAGCTCATGTTCCTTTGACATTATATTCACAGGTATATGACATAACCAATATGAAGATTTACCTGTACAATTTCCATAATTTCTCAGAGAGTCATGTTATAAATATAAGGACACTGCTTAAAGAAGGGCCTGCTTACTATGACATACCAGCTTTTTTTAAATATTCCAAAGCATATGAAGCTTTTAAAGAAAAACATCTCGATGAGCGATACATGGCAGCATTTGAGAAAAGGTATAATACAGATATCGGTAAAATGATTGATCCTGAATATCTTGGCAGATACAAGTATCTCTCTTACAAGGAACCGGGAGCAGATATAGTGTATGTTAATGACAGTTTATACCTGATAACTGTCGGGATAAATAACAAAGGCATTTTCTTCAGGGAAGACTTTTCATCGCGACGGCAGTTCAGCATCTTTCCCCAGACACACGATCTTTACTTCAATCTGGCCAGGGCTTTCAGGACAGACCTTGTTTTTAAAAATGATGATGAACTGGAGATTATCGCAGAGACATATTATCCTGTTTATAAGTGGGTTATGAAATTGAAAAAGTATAAGCCTGACAGGCCATTGAATAGAAAAAATGATAAATGAACAAATACACTGAATAATTTGTACACATGAGAGGTTGTAGTATCTATAATTAATTAAGGGATATCCCAAAAGAGAGAATCCATTACATGCAGATAATGACAATCTTTGACAAGATTAATGAATAAGAAAATATTGTGTTAAATATCATTCCAATTAATTCTGTCTCCGACGTAGATCCGGAATACCGCGATACTCCAATCGGGTTGCTTCTTGAATATCATAATCTGAACCGTGAATTTGATACATATAATACGGCTCAGTTGCTTATAGGAATGTGTATGGATAACAGGAAACACCTGACAATCCCGGATAACTTTGCCTATATTATCCGCGCAGGCGGGGCTAACCTGAGGTACAGTGAATTTAAAGTATCATATGCTATAGGGGTTGGGAAAGTGTCTTATATAGCCCTTATAGGTCACAGTAACTGCGGAATGGTTAACCTTGCAGCGCGTAAGCAGGAATTTATAGATGGCTTAACATCACTTGCAGGCTGGGATAATGAAAAAGCCGAGGAGCATTTTATGAGCTATGCCCCCCTTTTCGAGATCGGTAATGAGGTGGATTTTATTATGAGCGAAACGAAACGTCTGCGCCTACGCTATCCAAAAGTCACAGTGGCACCTTTGTATTATAAAGTTGAAGATAACAGGCTTTATGCTATCGGGACGTGAACTCTCACAGAACCTCTGTCCATTCGTCTCTTAGTCTCTTAGTCCCTCAATCCCTCTTCACACCGGAGCAAAATTATTAAAGGCATATTGCCTCAATCAGCTCTTTTTCTTATTTTTGAATTTATCTAATCCTTCATCTAACCTTCAAAGTTATAAACATGAAAAAAATCTTCAGGATCTTAATAAAAGTATTACTGGCACTTGTCGGACTGATTCTGGTTATAGTTATCGTTGCCGGACTGTACATGTATTCTAATTTCGTTAATGTTGATAAGAGCGATTCTTTCAGGGATGTAGCGGTGAAGGAGATCACTGCCGGCGGATATTCATTTCTTGATCTGAACAGGAATGGTAAGCTCGACATATACGAGGATAACAGGAATCCGATGAATGAGAGAGTAAGTGACCTGCTGTCGCAGATGACATCCGACGAAAAAATTCGTATGCTCAGGGGCGCAGGTCTTAAAACAGTTTTCAGCCTCGATGCATCCAATGAAGTTGTTAGCGGAGCCGCAGGTACAATTTCTGCTGTTCCCCGGCTGGGGATCCCTACGGTATTTTTGTCTGATGGTCCGGCTGGTTTAAGAATAAATCCCACGAGAAAGCACAGTGATAAAACTTATTATTGCACGGCATTCCCTATTGGTACCTTACTTGCTTCGACATGGGATGTAGGACTTGTTGAGAAAGTAGGAGAGGCTATGGGAAACGAGGCACTCGAATATGGTGTTGACGTTATTCTCGGACCGGGTGTAAATATTCAGAGGAACCCGCTTAATGGCCGTAATTTCGAGTATTACTCTGAAGATCCTGTAGTAACGGGAGACATAGGTGCTGCAATGGTAAACGGGATAGAGTCAAATGGTGTGGGTGCATCAGTTAAGCATTTTGTAGCCAACAGTCAGGAGACCAACAGGAATTATAACAATGCTATTATTTCGGAAAGAGCATTGCGGGAAATTTACCTTAAAGGATTTGAGATAATAGTAAAAAAAGCACAACCATGGACTATCATGTCGTCATATAATAAAGTTAACGGGACTTACACTTCGCAAAGCCGTTATCTGCTGACAGATATTCTTCGCAACGACTGGGATTTCCGTGGTGTTGTAATGACAGACTGGTACGGAGGGAAAAACCCGCCGGCCCAGATACATGCCGGTAACGATCTCCTGGAACCGGGGACAAAGATCCAGTACAGGGCCCTGAAGAAAGCTGAGAAAAATGGAGAGCTGTCACAGCAGGACATAGATACGTCGGTGACGCGTATCCTTAAACTTATACTTAATTCCAAGAAGATGTCACTGGCCCGTTTCAGCGATAATCCCGATCTGAAAGCACATGCTGCTGTTACACGCCGCTCGGCAGATGAAGGAATGATTCTCCTTAAGAACAACGGGGTGCTCCCGTTTAACGGGATTAGCAATATTGCCTTGTTTGGCGATTTTTCTTATGACCTTATTGCGGGTGGTACAGGATCGGGCGATGTAAATGAAGCCTATGTTGTTACTCCGGCCGAAGGCCTGGCTAATGCCGGATTTACAATTAATGCTGAGGCAAAAAAGATGTATGATGCATTTAAACAGGCCCATGAGAAAGAGTTTAAAAAGCCGTCAGGTACCTTAAGGGCAATGCTGACAGCATATAATCCTCCTGAAATGAACACTGGTAAAGAGCAGCTCGGACAATGTGCCGCATCGTCCGATATCGCTGTAGTTACTATTGGAAGGAACAGTGGTGAGGGGCGCGACAGGGTTGAGAAGAATGATTTCCTGTTATCGGATGGTGAGCAGGAAATGATAAAGAATGTTTGTGAGGCTTATCATTCAGCCGGGAAAAAGGTTGTTGTTGTACTGAATATAGGTGGTGTTATTGAAACAGACTCATGGAAGGACGCACCTGATGCAATCCTGCTGGCCTGGCAGGGCGGTGAAGAAGGTGGCAATTCTGTAGCCGATATCCTGAGCGGAAAGGTTAATCCCTGCGGGAAACTACCGATGACATTCCCTGTTGCTCTGGCTGATCATGCATCCAGTGCCAATTTCCCGATGCAGGGGCTGCCAATGAGTGCAAAGTCGTTCCTGTTTGGAAGTAAAACAAAACCTGAAACCGAACAGGTTAAAAATGTGGATTACACTAAATATGAGGAAGGTATTTACGTGGGATACCGATATTTTGATACTAAGAATATAGAAGTATCATACCCATTTGGCTATGGTATGTCATATACAAGCTTCAAATACACCGATATGAATGTAAATGTGACAAATGATACCATAAATATAAAGGTGAAGGTTAAGAACACCGGTGAAAGGACCGGAAAAGAAGTAGTGGAGATTTATGTTTCAAAACCTGATTCCGGGATAGACCGTCCTGTTCATGAGTTGAAAGCGTTTGCAAAGACAGGGCTTGTTAACAGCGGCGAGTCAGCCGAACTGGAAATGAGCATTCCGGCAGCAGATCTTTCATACTGGGATGATACAACATCATCATGGAAGCTGGAACCGGGAACATATATCATCAATGCAGCAGCATCCTCACGGGATACAAGACTTAGTAAGGAGATAATGTTGTAAACAGTTTTCAACTGAAATGAAGAGAAAGCTATAGCCCGGATCATGAAGTATGATGGTCCGGGTTAATTTATTTCATTGTCTTAAGTACACGGATAGCCTCAGCCACATGTTTCTCTGGCTGTGTCAGCGAATCATATGTATATACAACATGCCCGGTCTTATCAACAACGAAAGTAACTCTGCCAGGTATAGGAGAGACCTTTACTCCAAACAGTTTACGCACCATGTTGTCCTTGTCGCTTAACAAGGTGAATGGCAGATTGTATTTATCAGCAAAATCCTTGTGGCTCTGGACCGACTGGCCGCTGATACCAATAACCATTGCATCGGCACTGCCGAATTCACTGTAATCATCACGAAATGTACACGCTTCCTTCGTACAACCTGGTGTCTCATCCTTAGGATAAAAATATATTACAAGCCTTTTCTTCCCAAGAACACTGCTGATGTCAAACATCTTACCATCCTGATCAGGGAGTTTGAACTCCGGTACTTTTGCTCCTACCTGTAACATCTGAGCCTTCCCGCATGATGCAACTGAAAGCAGGATGATGAATGCGCTGAAATATTTATAATAATTTTTCATAACCCTGGTTTTTAGTTTTTGAATTGAAATCTCTTTTTACTTCTTCCCGGGTGCAGTTTGTATCCCTTTTCAGGCAATATCTTTGTCCGGTCCACACAAAACTTTGGTGTAAAAACAAATACAATAGCCTTTTTGTTCGATTTGTTGGATTGACCAGTTGTTCCGGGAACGGATGGTCCGAATGTTGGAATGCAGGGGAGTCTGATACTTGCTGTGTACGATCGTTGTAAGGTATGATAACGTAATGAATTACCACGAATTACCACGAATTACAATTGACTATCCTTTCAGTTATAAATTCACTGTATATAATATGACAAATTACCTTTTTCAA
>Ga0102950_1000149_pt1 | contig 17617 bp, 9 predicted proteins | sample SalPon2A_B_D2_MG_FD_78505 | JGI IMG/M metagenome (GOLD analysis project Ga0102950, IMG submission 78505) | Soil microbial communities from South San Francisco under conditions of wetland restoration - Salt Pond MetaG R2A_B_D2_MG | ecosystem: Environmental > Terrestrial > Soil > Wetlands | place...
CATCTTGCCTGCCGTGACCCGCTGGAGGCCATCCTGGCCGAGGCTGACCGGTTGCGTATGGGCGTGTTCGTGGGCGTGGGCATGTATGCGTGGTTTGACTATAGTGCGCGCTCTCTTGAATGGCATAAGAAAGTGGCGGCAGAGTTATGGCATCGCTATGGACATCACCGTTCCCTTTACGGCTGGTACGTTTCGGAGGAGGTCGATGGCGGTCTTGGCGGCTTTGTTCCTGCAACCCAGGGGGAAAAGGGAAAGGAGCGCTATCGGCGGGAAATCATCGATTTCTTTGCAGGGTTTCAGGCGTATTGCAGCAATCTGGCGCCGGAAAAGCCGGTGATGCTGGCGTGTAACACTTTTGGAATGGCCAAGGCTCAGGACGTGTGGCCGCGCGTGCTGAAGCATGTAGATATCATCTGTCCTTTCGGTTTCGGGCGTATGCCTAAAGGAGACATGACCTCGCAGCAGGCGGCCCAGCTCTGGCAGACGATGTGCCGGGCGACGGGTACTCACTTATGGATGGACATGGAGACGTTTGTGTTCCAGGGAAAGGCTCTGGTCCCTCGCCCCATTGAGGGCATCGTTGAAAGCCTTCACAAATTCACGAACTTTGAGAAAATTCTCTGCTATGAATACTCCGGCATATTTAATTCTCCGCAATCGAGTGTGAAACCAGGTGGCCCCAAGACGGTTACTCTTTATCGTGATTATCTACGTTATCTCCACAGCGTAAATGCCGGCGGGTGGAATCAACACTGATTGAAGACGGCCTTCACGGGCCGAACCGTGAGACGGTAGAGTGCGTCACAGGGTTGAGACAGGAGGAGGCTGCGCTGGCCTTGGCAGAGGAGAGGGATGCTAGCGAGAGTTATGGTGAACGATAAAGTGCAAGTAACCCGTCGCGAGGCTCTGAAAGTGGTCGGAGCGGTTTCGCTAGGGGCCCTTCCGGTGCTTGCCGATGCACGGATGGAGCGTCCGCTTTACTTCAGCTGTGGCGAGCAGAATGATCTGTATCGTATGGCGAATGCATCGGGAATTGCAGGTTCACGTTACGACCGCGCGGCGGACGCCATCGCCCACGCGCCCGAAGGAGCTGGAGTCCTGATCCTTGCCGACGGTTATCCCCGGCAACGAACCAGGATTGACGACAGGAAATACGCGGAAGCCCGGAAGAAGCGGCTGCGGCTCTACGTGGAGTTCCCTGGTTCTGTTCCGGGCGTGAATGTGAGTGGTGCCCAGCGGGTGGCGCATGGCAGGTACCACAACATTCTCGATCGGTGTGTCGTTGCGACAGACTCGTTTGCTCCTGTGCTCAAACGAATGCGGATTCTTGCGCTCCATGACTGCGTCTACGTTCCCGTGGACACTCGGGCGGCGGAACTGGTTCTGGCGCGCGTTGCGGGATTTGATACGGCGGTTTACGGGCTTCCGAAACAGGGAGTTCATCCCATTCTGTTCAGGCATCCGGACCGGGATATCCTTATTTCGACGACCAAGCTCAGCGAATTTGTCAAAGGTCGCTATGCGCCGCCCGGGGCATGGCCTTACGTCTGGCGTTGGATTTTTGAATGGCTTTCAGCCGGACGGAAGAACGGTCTGCTCCAATGGACGCCTGTTGTCCATCCTTCGTTCACGAGGGACCAGCATCTGCCCGTAAATGCCGAGCTTGATGCTTTCAAGAGCGGCATTGCGTGGTATTCCAACGCGAAGCTTTTTGTAGCGCCTTCGTGGAAACAGATGGTTTACAAATACGCCAGGGAATCCAATGTGCTCCACAAACTGGAACCGAGTTGGCCGCTGGGTGACGGCAGTGAGGGCGTTCTGGAGGGCTTTTCAAGCAACATTGAATGGAATGGGAAGCAGCCAGTCGGTTGGAACCTTCGCAATGATTGCATTGGCGAAGTATCAATGAGCATGGCATTTGCGGGGGCGATCGAAAATAAGACACAGAGCAGCAAGATTGCTCAAAATTTTAACAACTTTATCTATTTCAACTCCGAACTCACTTCAGGACCCAGGGACGACCCCAAAAGTCCATCTTACGGGCTGGTGGGTTGGACGCTGCCGCTTGCTCCCGGCACTTACTACGGAGACGATAATGCCCGAAGCATGCTGGGTACTATGGCTGCATCAGGCCTGTTGCGCTCAAACCATTGGAACCATGGTGTTCTGCGTTGTCTGCTGGCCAATCTGCGCACGACAGGTACGCTGGGATTTCGGCACAATTCGCTGACGGACGCGCAATTGCAAAAATTCGGCTGGCGGCATTTCTACAACGAAAAGTTTGTGAACTATCACCCTCATTACGAGGCCTATCTTTGGGCATGCTTTCTGCGCGCCTATCAGAAGACCCATTACGAGCCATTCCTGCAGCGGACCCGCACGGCTATTCGCATGACGATGGAGGCCTATCCCGACCACTGGCGCTGGACGAACGGACTGCAGCAGGAGCGTGCCCGCATGCTCTTGCCGCTGGGCTGGTTAGTCCGGCTTGAAGACTCTGCGGAACATCGCGGCTGGCTCAAACTCATTGCCAGCGACCTGATTTCATTCCAGGACAAATCGGGTGCCATACGGGAGGAAGTTGGGTCCAAAGGTGAAGGGCAGTACGGTCCGCCAAAATCCAATGCTGCCTACGGAACTTCTGAAGCGCCCTTACTTCAGCAGAATGGCGATCCGGTTTGTGACATGCTTTATACCACCAATTTTGCCTTTCTGGGCTTGCATGAAGCGGCTGCCGCTACCCGCAACCCGAAGTATGTTGAGGCGGAAGACAAGCTGGCAGAGTTTCTTTGCCGCATTCAGATCCATTCAGAAAAGCATCCTGAACTTGCCGGCGGCTGGTTCCGGGCGTTTGATTATGGAGCATGGGATTACTGGGCGAGCGGTTCAGACTGGGGCTGGGGTCCCTGGTCCATCGAGACCGGCTGGACACAGTCCTGGATTACCTCTGTGCTGGGGATGCGTCACCTCCGCACTTCGCTGTGGGATTTGACGGGACGCAACGAACTGGGCGCGGATCTCAATCAACTTTTGCCGGTCATGTTCGGCAGTTGACCGGCAGGCAAAAACAACTACAGAGGGCATTATGGGAGCAGCTTCACCGGCATTGGCGATGGGCCTGGCGCTTGCAGTTCTTTCCGGCCTGATGAACGGGACCTTTACCCTGCCCATGCGATATCTTGGGCGGTGGTCGTGGGAAAACGTCTGGGCGCTTTTTATTCTGGTCTCCTGCCTGTTGATGCCCGTTATTGTCGCCGCGACTACGGTTTCCAATCTGGGAGCAGCTCTCCACCAAGCTCCGACTCAAGCCATTGTCATGGCCATTGTGTGCGGGCTTGCATGGGGGTTTGGGGCCGTGATGTTTGGCCAGGGCGTCAGCGCCATTGGCATTTCGCTGGGTAACACGTTCGTCCTGGCCATCAGTTCCTCCCTGGGCTCGTTTCTGCCGATTCTGTTGCTCGATCCGGCCAAACTGTTTCAAAAGCAGGGCGAAGCGATCATGGCGGGAACGGTGATTGCAATTGCGGGCATCGCCTTCTGTGGCTACGCCGCGAAGCTGAAGGAACGCAGCCAGATGAACGAGAATGTTCGGCAGCAGATGGTGGGTGAAGCCCGGCCGTTCTGGACCGGCCTGTTGCTCTGCGCTGGCGCCGGTGTCCTGTCGGCGGTCTTCAACATCGGCTACAGCGGCGCCCAGGGGATTGTCCAGTCAGCAGTCCGCATGGGCAACAGCGCCTTTGCAGGGTCAAATCTGGTCTGGCTGCTGATGCTGACGGGCGGAGCCGTTTCAAACCTGGGATTCTGCGCATATCTGTTCAGGAAAAACCGCAGCCTGGGGAAATATACGCAGCGTAATACCGCATCGCTTTACGGTCTGACGCTCCTGATGGGCCTGCTTTGGGGCGGAAGCATTTTTGTTTACGGTTCGGCGGCTCCCAAGCTGGGCAGGCTGGGCCCGGCCATCGGATGGCCCCTCAGCCTCTCAGTCGGTCTGCTCACCGCTAACGTCTGCGGCATCATAGCCGGCGAGTGGCGTTACTCGCGTTCGGTTGAGCGGGTATTCATGGGCGCCGGGCTGCTGGTGCTGATACTCGCTATCGTTGCGCTGGGATGGTCCAGCACACTTGGGTGATGGCGTGCTTTCTTTGAAGTGACCTTACCGCTAAATCCCGTCGCGAAGCTGGCTGTGGAAAAACACACAAATTCCGTCAAGTAAATCTAATTCTGTGCAAGGTGATCAGCTTCCGGCGAAAGTACCGGCGGGCCCGCTGGTTCGGAATCCTCCTGCTGCCTGTTGCGCTGGCGCCACTTCAGGAAGGCATCCATGTAGGTGTAGAAAACAGGCGTCAGATAGAGCGTTACAAGCTGGGCAAACAGCAGGCCGCCCACCACGCAAACGCCCAGCGGGCGGCGCGAGGCAGCGTCGGCGCCAATGCCGATTGCGATGGGCAGCGTGCCAATGATGGCGCAGGCGGTAGTCATCATGATGGGCCGGAAGCGGATCATCGAACCCTGGTAGGCGGCTTCGCTGGCAGTGTAATTCTCTTTACGTTCGGCTTCCAGAGCGAAATCAACCATCATAATGGCGTTCTTCTTGACGATGCCGATCAGCATGATGAGGCCGACGAAGCCATAGAGGTCGAGGTCCATGTGGAATAGCGAGAGCGTGAGCAGGCCGCCGAAAGCTGCGGCTGGCAACCCGGTGAGAATCGTAATGGGATGAGCATAGCTTTCGTAAAGGATGCCGAGCACAATATAAATCACAAGGACCGTCATGATCAGCAGGATGCCCAGTCCTGTCAGCGACTCCTTGAACGCATGGGCGGCGCCCTGGAAGTCCGTCGTAATGGAAACCGGCAGCATGGAACTGGCAAGGCCCTCCACTTCGCTGACCGCCTGGCCCAGAGCGACGCCCGGTGCGAGATCAAATGACATCGTCACGGAAGGAAGCTGGCCACTGTGGTTCACGGTGAGGGGGCCGACACTGGTGGTAAATTTCGAGACAGCGCTGAGTGGAACGAGCTGGCCCGAAGACGAACTGATATAGAGCTCCGAGAGCATGTTGGGGTCGCTCTGGAACTTGTCCTGAACCTGCATCACCACCCAGTATTCGTCACTGGAAGTGTAGATGGGAGAAACCAGCCGCTGGCCGTAAGCACTGTAGAGAGCGTCTTCAACCTGCTGCGGGCTCACTCCCAGCGCAGCCGCTTTGTCGCGGTCAACCACCACATTGGCCTGGGGGTTTTTGATCTGCAGGTCACTGGTGACGTCCTCAAGTCCGGGCAAATCCCTCATTTTTGCTTCAAATTTCTCAGCGTATTTGTAGAGTTCGTCGGCTTGGGGGCTCGACAGGGTGAACTGGTAAAGGCTCTTGGTCATGTGACCGCCAATTCGGATGGAAGGCGGGTTGGTCATAAACACGCGAATTCCCGGGACCTTGTCCACCTTAGGCTGAATTTCCTGAATGACGTCGTCGATGGTCATGTGATGCTCGTAGAGCGGGCGAATCCACCGGATGACAGAATCCAGGACAGGGACACGGCCGTAGCGGGCAACCAGATGATCAAAGGCGGCACTGTGGCTCCATGGGCGGTCAGGACGGTCCTTCAGATGCAGGAAGGCGCGGCCATTGTTCATGCCGTTGTTGAACCCTCCGCCGATGCCCGAGAAAAACTGAACCACGCTCGGGTCAGCCTTTAAGATGCGATTGATGGCTTCCTGATGCAGCTTCATGGCATCAAAAGAAATTCCCTGATTGGCCTCTGTTGAGACCGCAATCCGCCCGGAGTCACCACTTGGAAGGAAACCCTTAGGAATTTTCCAGAACTCCCAGGCCGTTCCCAGGAGGACGAGAACTCCGAAAAGCATCACCACCGCGCGATGACGTAAGGCCCATCGAAGAGTCCATCCGTACAAGCGAAGAGACGCGTCCAGGATGTTTTCCAGTTTACGATAGAGCCACCTTTCACGCTTATCGTGTTGTGGCCGCAGGTACCGCCGGGCCAGCATTGGGCTGAGCGTGACAGAAACCACGCCGGAAACCAGTACTGCTGAAATAATGACGACGGCAAATTCATGAAGCAGACGGCCGAAAACACCGGGCATGAAAAAGACGGGAAGAAAGACGACGGCGAGCGACAAGGTCATCGAAAGAATCGTGAAGTTGACTTCTTTTGAGCCGTCCAGTGCGGCCTGGAGCGGCGTCTTGCCCATCTCCAGGTGCCGCACGATGTTCTCCAGCATCACAATTGCGTCATCAACGACAAAGCCCACGGAGAGGGTCAGCGCCAGCAGGGACAGATTATCAATGGTATAACCCAGCAGGTACATCACCGCGAACGTGCCCATGATGGCCATGGGCAGGGCCATGCTCGGAATCACGGTAGCGGAAGCGTTCCTGAGGAAAAGAAAGATGACCAGGACGACCAGAAAGATCGCAAGCACCAGCGTGAACTTCACGTCGTTGACGGACTCTTCGATGGAAACCGAGCGGTCGTACTCGATGGATAGATGGATTGAGGGAGGCAGAATCGAGTAAAAGCGCGGTAGGAGCTTGCGAATGTTTTTGACGATCTCAATGGTATTGGTTCCGGGCTGCCGCTGGACGGCCAGCATGATGCCTGGAACGCCGTTGATCCAGTTTGCAACATACTTGTCCTGGACCCCGTCTGTGACGGTCGCCACCTGATCCAGGCGTACCGGGGCCCCATTACGATAAGCGACAACCAGCGGCCGGTAGACCTTGGCATCAGAAAGTTGCCCGTTGGATTCCAGGTTGAAGGCTTTGTGGGCTCCATAGAGTGTACCCATCGGCATGTTAACGTTGGCATTGCGAATGGCCTGCTCAACCTGGTCAATTCCGATCTGGCGGCTGGCAAGGGCCTTGGGGTTCAGTTGGACGCGCACAGCGTATTTTGCGGTGCCATGGACCCCGACCTGGGCGACACCGGGAACCATTGAAATCTGCTCCGCTATCAGAGTTTCAGCATATTGGTCTACTTTGTAGAGCGGAAGGGTCGGCGATGTGACGGCCAGCAGAAAGATGGACTGGTCGGCCGGGTTCACTTTTCGCAGAGTCGGAGGAAACGGCATATCGGCTGGGAGTTGATGGCCGGCCGCTGAGATAGCCGACTGCACGTCGAGCGCAGCCGAATCAATGTTCCTGCTCAGATCAAATTGCAGGGTGATCGAAGTTTTGCCGAGGGAACTGGTCGACGTCATCGAATCCAGGCCGGCAATGGTGGTGAACTGCTTTTCCAGAGGCGTCGCCACGGACGAGGCCATCGTGTCAGGACTGGCGCCGGGGAGCCCGGCAGAAACCTCGATGGTCGGGAAGTCGACGTTGGGCAGGTCGCTGACGGCCAGGTAGCGGTAGCCGATGATGCCAAAGAGGAGAATCGCCAGCATCACAAGACTGGTCATGACCGGCCGGCGAATGAAAGGTTCGCAGAAGTTCATGACATTCCTGACTCATTACAGCGATTTGGTGAAGTAGACCTTGGTTCCAGGAACAAGGCGCACCTGCCCGTCGGTCACCACCGTTTCGCCTGGAGTGAGCCCCTGCACAATTTCTGTCTGGTTGTTGACGGTTTGCCCCACCTTCACCTGGCGTACGTCAACAGTCTTGTCCGGCTTGACCACAAAGACGTAGTCGCCCTGCTGCCCCATTTGTACTGACTGAGAAGGTACCACCAGCACATTATGCTGCTGGCCCAGGTTGAGCACAACGTTGGAGTACTGGCCGGGCCAAAGGCGATGGTCTTGATTCGAAAAGGTTGCCATCAACTGGATGGTGCCCGTATTCGTGTCAACCGTGTTGTTCACAAAAGTCAGAACGCCCGTCTCAGGGGTGGTGCTGCCGGGTGGAGTGGCCTGGACGCGCAAGCGGGCGCGTGCCATGGAGTCCTTAATGGGTTCCAGATACTGCTGCGGAACAGAAAAATTGACGTAAATCGGGTCCACCTGGTTGATGACCACCAGCGTCGGGACGTCATTGGCCTTGACGGTTGCGCCTGGAGAGACCAGTTGAGCGCCCGTGACGCCGCTGATTGTTGCGTAGATGGAGCAATACGAAAGCTGGATCTTGGCCGTTTGGACGGCGGCTTCATCGGCGCGAACGACGGCCTGGGATGCCGCAAAGGTTGTCTGCGACGTGTCGTACTGCTGTGGGGAAACAATGCCTTCCTTATAAAGGCTTTGGCTGCGCTGCAGATCCGACTTGCTCAACTGAGCCTGGGCTTTATCCCGCGCGAGAGCTGCTTCAGCCTGGGCCAGCGCGGCGCGGAAAGGATCCTTGTCCAGGGTGACCAGCAGGTCCCCTTTGCGGACGAATTGGCCCTGCCGGTAATGGACTTCCTTGACGATGCCGGCAACCTGCGACTCTACGGACACGGTCTGGTAAGCCTTGCCGGTTCCGATGGCGGTGAGTTCGATGGGAACGGTTGTCCGCCTGGTCTGGCTCACCACAACAGGTACTGTCGAGCTGGATTTTGGGCGTGCAACCTCTCCGCTGGTTGTTGAACCGTGCGCTGGCGCGTCGCTACCGCTACAGCCGCTCAGAAGCACTGCAGACAAAAGTGATATGAGTATAAGGAATTTCCTCGCTCTATTCATGCGTTCCTGTAATCTGTTGGTCGCGAAATTATCCCACATTCCAGCATGAAGGGGAAGATGTGAAAAGGTGATGACGAGTCTCGGAGCGAGTTGGTTACGTCTTCTGAATCTTAAACTTGCGGTGCAGCGTCGGGACCTGGTATTGAGTGGATCAAGACTTGCACGCTGCCGGTCAATCAAGGAGTTACACACCATATCATATTGGGATACTATGGGCTCCAAGGTTGCCATTTATCAGGCTCCCCGGTGAGGCTGACAACGTCGCGTGGTAGAATCCACCACTTCCGGCCCAACATGAGATTTGCACCAGAGCCGCCTATGCGCGGATTCTCACTGGTAATGACTCCCGTCCGGTGCGCCCGATTTCGCTCCGGAAGCTATCGCCCTCGCGATTATCCGGCCGTATGCAGTCAGGTCGCTTTGTCCTCCATGATATGGCGGGTTAAGCAGCCGGTCTGCTTTGCCGCCTCCGTTCCATGCAAAGGCCAAATAACCGTGCCCACTGGTGAGTACTGCCCGGACTACCTGCCGCCAGGCCGGGTCTACCCGGTCTCCGTTAGTCGAATCGCCGAACTCTCCCACGATAACCGGTATGATCCCATCGGCGCTTCGGATGGCCTGCATGCCTTTTATTTCGTTTGCGAGCACCTCCCGGTTCGTTGCAAGGTTTGAGCTGTATTTGGACATCCAGTTGTAAAAGTGTGCGTCCCAGGCGATATTCTTCATGCCGGCGTATACCGATGGATTGAGACCCTTTGTAGTGTAGGCGCCGCCGGCATCTATCATGACGATAGTATTGTCGCCGGCGTTTCGGATTGTGTTGTAGATCGCTTTCTGCTCCTTCATAATGCCGCTCGGGTTTTTCGAATTCGGTTCATTCTGTGTCCCAAACCACACGTAGGGATTGTTTTTGAAGGCGGACACCAGGCTCTTGTACCATTTCAATACTCTCGAAAGTTTCGGCCCGGACAGGACCTTTGGGTAGTCGTGTATTTCGATCTCGACAACGACTCTGCACGAGGAAAGCTTCTGGATCAGCGGCTTAAGCGCGCTCGCGCTCGCGTTGCTATTGAGATCGTGCTGCCCGTAGTGTGCCGCAAACGCCTCGACCCGAATCATGTTAATTCCCGGGAAAGTGCGCACAAGCGGGTTGCAGGACGGCCCGGCAACTACCGAAGACAGCTGACTGGAATAAACGTTGATACCTCTCGCGTGGAACGCATTGCCGTCAGGGTCGATGATCTGACCGTTCTTTACGTGGAAATAGCTTGTCGCAGCATGCCCAGACTTCTGACCTAACATTAAGGTCATGGCGAACATGAGCGGCAGCAGCAATGCTGCAAAAACGGGCTGTTTGGCGCGGACGTGCTTTCGGTGGTTGCATCCGAGACGGATCGGGGCGAATTGCTTGTTCATCTTACCACCAGTGAATTTCCAAGGGAGTTGCTCTGCTCTGCCGGAGTGGCAGTAGACCTTTAGCAGATACGGGAGTCTATCGCGAATACTCCTGAACGTGAGGCGTGGCTCCGATGGTGAACTCCACAACAAAACACGCGATTGTAACGGGAAGCCACCACCCACCCTAAGGCTTGTCAAAGTAAAGGATTAGTTGGTGAGCCGTGAGGGAATCGAACCCCCAACCTACTGATTAAGAGTCAGTTGCTCTGCCAATTGAGCTAACGGCCCGTGAATCACAAATGATTAGATTTGGAACTGCAAGAAAGAGTTTAGCACAAATCTCCGTGCCATTTTAAGGGTCTTGTCAGGGTCGGACCCAGCCTGCCGGGTCGGGCATGAGATTGGGAATTGATTTATCATCGTAATGGCCTGGTGTTGATCGGCGGAATGCAAACTTGAGGCGCGGAGATGATTCTCCAGTCTGTTGATGGGCCGCAGGGTTTCTCGCAGGCTGCGCGCCGGTTCTGTGATCGGCAGACGATTTAACAAAAGGAGCAGACGTTTTATGGCGGTTGTAGATCTCAAGGAAGTTGCGATTATCATCCGTCCGGAGAAGGACAATGTTGCCGTGGTGAAGGCGGACTTTATTGAAAAGGAGACGCAACTGCGGCAGAACGGCACACTGATCAATCTTTCCGGCCGCGCGCTTCGCGGGCAGAGTTTTGCCGTCAGGGATATTGCACGGGGAAAGCCCTATGTTTCGCTCGGCAACCCCATCGGGCTTGCCTCCTGCAATGTGAGGGCGGGCGATCCCATCGATGAAAGCAATATCGATCATCATGTCCCGCACCTGCGCGTCCGTTATCGTGACAACCCAACGCCCAATCCTGTTGATCCTGATCTTGCTGCTCGTACTTTCGATGGTTTTGTGCGTCCAGACGGCAGCGTGGGAGTGCGCAACCTTGTGGGGATTGTGACTTCCGGGATGTGCGCTTCGGCCGAGGCGCGTGAAATTGCCTTCCGCGCCATGCAGGAAATCTACACTCGTGAAAAGTATCCCAACGTGGACGGTGTTGTTGCGATTGTTCATGAATCCGGCTGTGGCATGCCGGATGGCAAGGCGGTCGACCTGCTGAATCGGCTGCTGACCAATACTCTGCGCCATCCGAACCTTGGCTCGGCTATCTATATTGATCTTGGCTGCGGCAAGACGTGTGTGGAATGCTCGGTACCCATCTTCGAGAAGGAAATCGGGAATTACAACCAGCGGGTTGTGAATCTCACCATTCAACAGGTGGGAGGTGGCCGAAAGACCGTTGAGAAGGGCCTGGCCATGGTTGAGAAGTTGCTACCGATAGCGAACCAATGCGAGCGTCGGCCTGTCCCTGTTTCGAATCTCATCGTTGGAACGGAATGTGGCGGTTCTGACAGATGGTCGGGCGTGACGGCCAACCCTGCTGTTGGCGCTACGGCTGATATGTTTGTGAAGGCGGGCGCTGCCGTGTTCTTGCCGGAAATTCCGGAACTTCAGGGCGGGGCCATGGTAGATCTGGCCCACCGCGCGCGCACTCGCGAGGTCGGACGCAAGCTGATGCGGGCCTTGAAGCGCTACCAGAAGTACGTCGAAATATTCGGTGAGGACTTTCGGGATAACCCTTCGCCCGGAAACAAGAAAGGCGGGCTCTACAACATCTTTCTCAAATCCAGCGGCGTCAAAGCCAAGGGCGGAACTTCCATTGTTGAAGACCTGGTGGACTACGGCGAGTGGCTGGGCGATCGCAAAGGGCTTTATGTTCTCTACACGCCGGGCTATGACCCTCTAACGACCACGGGGCTGTTCCTGAGCGGGGCGCAGATTACGTTGTTTACAACGGGGCGCGGGACGGGCATCGGCTGTGCGCTGGGACCGGTGACGAAAATCGGCTCGAATAATTTTGTCTCCACGCACAACGGCGATATTGACATCAACGCCGGGACAATTCTCGACGGGGATGAATCGGTTGAAGATGTTGGCAGGCGCATCTTTGAGCACACGCTTGACGTAGCCTCAGGCCGCACCATGGTTCGCGCGGAGGAGTCAGGCTTCCATACGGAGTTCAAGATTTGGGAAGCGCTGTGGCCTTCGCTTTGATTGCAGTCGCCGCGGAAATACCAGGCGTGGCGAGATAAACACACCGCTACTCTTTCCTTCCGCCAGAAGGGAAATGATCTTATTTCAGAGGCTAAAGCCCTGCGAGAAATAAAGAGGCCGCTTTCCGGCCCGAATGCGCTTGTGCCTTTTCGCAAAAATGACGCCCCGCTCCGCAGACACCGCGAGCACCGCGTATGCGCCACCCGACTTAAACAACTGCGAATAGTTTGACGCACGTCATGTCGGATTGGGAACGCTCCCTCTTTGGTTCCGCTCCGCATTTTCCTGTTGGGTCCGATGTGTGAACGGTTGTTCAGGACTTCGCGGTCGGGGCAAGAAGCCCGCTGTTGACTGGAAAGAAAAATCAAAAAAGGATAGGGGAGACACGCAGTCGGCTGCTCGTTGAGGGGACGGGTCTGCAGTGGCTAATTTTCTTCTACCAGGTGGTGATTCACCGCGAACAGAGCGAGTTCCAGGCGGTTGGATACGCCCAGCTTATCAAAAATGTTACCGAGATGGTGCTTGACGGTCTGTTCGGCGATGTGGAACTTTTCAGCAATGTCCTTGTTGGTATAACCATCAACGATGGCTGAAATAATGTCGAGTTCGCGAGGCGTCAGGTTGTAGGAGCGCTTCCTCTGGCCCTGCTCGGGGATGGCGGTAAGATCGCGGATGATCCTGACCAGGTCAGAAACGCTCTCGCGGCCCACCCAGTACTGGCCGTCCATCACGCAGCGTATGCTTTTCAGGAGCAGTTCGGTGGCCGATTCTTTGAGAACCACGCCCCGCACACCGTGGTGCAGCGCATCGACGATCTGTTCGCGCTCAATGGCTGCCGTTAGCAGGATGACTTTGATGGCCTCGACAGAATTTCCGAGTTGACGAACTGCCTCCAGGCCAGGGACTCGAGGCATGGCCAGGTCAAGCAGAAGAACATCAGGTTTGAGCTGCTGGGCCATTTCAATGGCCTCGCCACCGTCAGAAGCCTCACCGATGACCTTGAAATCCCCTTCTGCCTCCAGCAGTTTCCGCAATCCGTCACGGAAAATAGGATGATCGTCGGCAACAAGAATACGAACAGATTGTTGTGTCTCACTCATAAGTATTTTTCGGCAGGCTGACTTCTATGCGCGTACCTTTTCCGGGGACTGATTCTACAACAAGTTCCGCTCCAATGGTGCGAACTCTTTCTTTGATGACCAGCGGCCCTTTTCGAATGGCATCCAGTTCGGACAGCGTCAGGCGGCCCGAAAAGTCAAAACCGCGACCGTCATCATCGATTGCAAGCCGTAACTGACCGTCCTGCTGGCCCATTTGCACCAGAAGTTTGTGTGCCCCGCTGTGTTTTCTTGCATTCGCAAGACCTTCCTGAACAATCCGAGCCAACTGTGCGCAAACGCGAGGCGGCAATGAGATTTCCTGCAGCGTCGAAACAAACCGGCTGGAGATTCCCGTGTCTCTCTGGAATTTATCTACCATGATCACCAGAAAGTCAAGTAGTTGAGTGGGACGAATGTCGACCGGCTTCATCTGCTGCATCAGTTCGCGCAGGTTGAGGACCTCCTGCCGGAGAACGCGTTGGATGTGAGACAGCCTGTCGACCATCATTCCGGGCGAGGCATCCGTTTGGCGGCGAAGGACGTCCACTTCCATTTCCAGGCCGATCAGCGACTGGATCACGCCGTCATGCAACTCCCGAGCCACTCGAGCCCGTTCAAGCGCTCCTGCCCTTATGCGTAGACGAGTGGTCAGAAAGGCCGTATAGATGGCAGGACTTACCTGCAGGGACAGATTTCGCAGAAAGCGTACAGTAGCTTCCGGGCTGGAGCGGAGGTGAGGCGCGAACAGGAGCATGACGCTTGACCATTCATCCCCGTAAAGAGTGCGCACGCCCAGATACCTGCGGGCTTTCTGCTCACCCGCGAGAGAGTCGGGCGGAGACCACACTTCGTTAAAAAGTCTTCTTCCATCTTCATCCAGCGCATAAATATGGTATTTCGAAGGATCGGCGGCTTTGGGATCGCGCCTGGCGTACCAGATGTGTCCGGGCGTTTCAAACAGGTTCTTCTCACCCTCCTGCGCACGAACTTCCCTGCTGGATAACAAGACTTTCTTACCGGAGGCCTTCTGATGGACGTCCCATATGAATGCGCGCCCTGAGTTGTGGTCCAGCACAGCCAAAGCGGCCTGCCGGGAACGGAAAAGGCCAAGGATTTCCTCGAAGACAGCCTCGAGTGTTCCGCGGAGGCCTGCCTCGGAGCGCGCCTTGGTCATTACCTTGGCGATCGATGCGGTTTCTTCGCGAAGTTGCTTTTCTTCTTCGCCAAGATACCCCAGCAGGTACCCCATGATGAGCAGGTAGACTCCGCGCATAATGAACGAGTTCAGGTCGTACGAGCCTCGGAGCAAGGACGGGAAGGTCAATCCTTTTGCCAGAGTAAAGAACGACTGCGAAATAAAGAGACCCGTGGAGACAAGCGCGGTCATCAAAGTTGCCTGCAGACCCCAGCGGTAGGCGGCTTCAAGCAGGACGAACGTATAAAAGAGGTAGAATGGGCTGTTTGGACCAGCCGTGAATATCGCGATGAGAGCGGGCCACAAGATATCGATGGCGTGCACGGCAAGGCGAAACGTGGGCGACGAAGTGCGTTGGGTTCGAACCAGCGCCAGCACGCCTACGGATTCAAACATGAAAACAGCCAGCAGCGCATAGACAATGTTGGCGTAATGGCGGGGCTCAGTGGGATCAACCCAGATGACAAACAGGGAGGCGATAGCGAGCAGAGCCCTTGTAGCTGCCAGGATGCGCTCGATGCGCTGCGACTCGCTGCCCGCAATCCACTGTCTTCTCAAAGATGGAAACGAACCCATTTTCCCTCACAGGCCGGATAAAATATCGTTCATTATGGCAATTCATTGGGATCGAAACAAGGGGATTTGTCGGTTACGCGATTTTGGATTCGGAGGCGCTGGACGTACCGGTGACAGCAGCGTTCTTTCCGCGATGCCGTGAGCCAGTCCGCCGTCGGGAACCACCAGGAGGGAGCGGTTCGCTCGCGCAAACTGGCCTTTTCGCAACACATTATAAAAAAAGGGATAAGCTGAATAATGACATCATTCTGGAAGGGAGAAAAATGAATCGCAGAGAATTTATGCAGGGTGTCGCCGCAGGAATTTCGGCCACACAAATTCCGGCCCTGGCGGTTGGTGAAGAATCGGCGGCCACTTCTCCCCGGGCGTGGCTGAAGAATTCACCTTTCGTGGCTGTGGGTAGTTGGGATGATATGCCGATTTTTTTCCGGCGCGTAGGCGGATATGGCACCTGGGCCGAAGCAGACTACCGCAGTGAACACACCGAAGCCACCGTGCGAAAGCTCAAAGACCTCGGCGTTACCATGGCTATTATTGATTTCTTTAAAGGTTTCGGCCTGCAGGCGGAGGCCGAGCATATCAATCTGGCCAGAAACCTGTCAGGGTTGCTACACCAGCACGGGATCCGGGTGGGTTTGTATGTGGGCAGCACCATCGCTTACGAGACCTTTCTGGTGGAAGAGCCATCGGCACAGGAATGGTTTGTTCCTGACTACCTGGGGCGGCCTGTCATCTACGGTGATCAAACTTTCCGCAAGCGTGTTTACTTTATGCATCCCGGTTATGTGGATTACATCAAGCGAGTGGTGCGCATGGGTGTCGAGGAGCTGAAGGCCGACCTGATCCATTTTGACAACACCAGCCTGCAGGGACGTCCGGAGATATTCCAACACCCGCTGGCCGTCCGGCAATTTCGCGAATACCTCCAGAGCAACTATTCGGCGGCGGAACTGAAGGACCGCCTCGGCTTTTCAGACGTCCGATACGTGCTTCCGCCGGTGATCGAAAGGCGGGAGGTGGTCATTGACGACCCGCTCTTCCAGCTCTGGACGGATTTCCGCTGCCACCAGGTCAACCGCTACTACGCGGAGATGCAAAGCCATGTTCATGCCCTGAACCCGGCGACGGTGATTGACAGCAACCCCAGTTCAGGTATGGCCGGAACGAATACGATCTGGGATCAGGGAATTTCCTATCCCGGGCTTTACCCTCATATGGAGATCAGCTGGACTGAGGAGGGCAACTACGCGGGCCTCACGCCGGACGATATTCTCGTCTCCAAGATCCGCACGTACAAAACGGGAAGCATCCTGGGAACGCAGATTATTACATATACGGCCGGCAGTGGCTATTACGGCGGTGAGGGAGGCAATCGGGCATCGATGGCAGAATCGATGGTTTTCAACCGCCAGAGTCTGGGAATGGTGGGGGGCATTCTGAAAGCTCCCGAACTTCCCGATGATCAAAAGCAGTACATCAGCTTTTTCCACCGGAACTTTCAATACTACAAAGAAGTTCACAATATCCCGGACGTGGCTGTGCTCTACTCTTATGCTTCGATGGGATTTAATAACGGTCGCCCGGCGGTCAGTTTCATGCTGTTCACCCAGGCTCTTATCCAGGCCATGGTGCCCTTTGACATCATTTTTGACGAGCATTTAAAGGATCTCTCAAAGTACCGCGTGCTCGTATTGGCCGATCAGGAGTGCCTGAGCGAGGAGCAGATGCACACGATCCGCACCTTTGTGGAGCAGGGCGGTGGATTGGTGGCGACGGAGCAGGCATCGCTTTATACGCCCCGGCGTCTCAGGCGTCCTGACTTTGGTTTGAAGGACCTATTCAAGGTTTCTGCTCCGCTGTGGCAGGGTCCAAGGGCTGTAGAAAAGAATCTTGAAATTGCTCCGGTGCGAAACAGGATAGGTCGTGGGCGTGTAATGTACGTCCCCTCAATTAAACCTGCGATTGAGAAGCCACGAGCGGAACGAATGTCAAGCATGTACTGGAAACTGCCCTTGAACTGGGAAGAACTGATGGAAGGTGTAAAGTGGGCCGCAGACGGTAGGCTATCGCTAGAAGTTGTCGCCCCCGGAACACGGGCCGTTGTGGCTGAATTGATGGACCAGCCCGACAAGAACAGGCGGCTGCTTCACCTGGTGAATTATGCCGGGCCTCAGGGAAAGACTGTGAGTAACGTGGACGTAGCCATTGAATTGCCTCGGGGAAGGCAGGCGGGCCAGATAACGTTACTGACTCCGGACTCGGCTGAAACCCACAAAGTGTCAGGGCGTGTTGATAAAGGAAGGATACATTTCACGGTGCCGCGCCTTGACACCTACACACTTGCAGTTCTTCACCTGGTTTGAGCGGCTGCTCAACAGGACCGTGCAATCTGAACCTGGAATTCTGGAATCGGAGCACGGCCAGCGTGAAAAATAATGGCATCTTTTGCAAAGCTTCCGCCGGGGCCACCTGGCCGGTTTCTTGTGGGGAATGCTCTGGAACTTTCCCGCAATTGGATGGGGTGCCTGACTGAATCCGCCAAAAAGTACGGCGACGCTGTTTTGTTCAGATTTTTTACCGTTCCGATCTGCTTGCTGGTCCATC
>Ga0102950_1000150_pt1 | contig 17611 bp, 17 predicted proteins | sample SalPon2A_B_D2_MG_FD_78505 | JGI IMG/M metagenome (GOLD analysis project Ga0102950, IMG submission 78505) | Soil microbial communities from South San Francisco under conditions of wetland restoration - Salt Pond MetaG R2A_B_D2_MG | ecosystem: Environmental > Terrestrial > Soil > Wetlands | place...
CACGGCCTCCGGAAGTGATGGCAATCCGGTGAACGGCCCCTATCATGCCCTTTACTTCACAGAGCTGCTCCTTGCGGAGCCTTTCAAAAAGCAGCTCGACAATAGCAAAGCTCAGGCACATCTTTTTGGCAAGTTCGAGGATGGTAAGCTCTCCCTCGTAGTAGAGAATCTTCAGCGCCAGGTCCTCGAGCATGCTGCGGCGTATGCCAAGGTCCTGCATTTTTTTCGGATTTTCAATTTCAGCGCTGATCATGAGTTCATTTCCTTTAATGGCACTTTGAAAATCTATCGAGTCCGATGAATGTCACCGCGCCGTTTCAACCTCTCTGCGGCATGCCTTCCATTCAGCAGGGTGAAAGGACTGGGGAAAGACCTAAGGGCACTTTTGTCCCTCGGCCGGGCGAAAGCCTTTCAGCAAGGCCGACTCCTGCCGCATTGACACGCCGGGGTACATCCTTCCGTAGAACTTGCTGTCGCGACAATAATAAAAGCCGGATCTTCTGTTGACCCAGACTCTGTGTTTCATGTCTGTGGCCGGAGGTGCGGGCTGCGGAGCGGTCATTGCTTCCAACTTTGACACCACAGATGCAGGAGCGTTGCGATACTTTACCAGAAAGGGCGCTGCAGCAGCCAGAACTGCGAGAATAATGACAATGACGATTGTGGGTCCCAATCGACCGCGCGACCTGTTGGGCCCACCGGACTGCGAGATTTTGACGATTTCTGCCATGGTTGATAAAAGAGACTGAAGCTCTGGTTCGGTTCGCACGACCCGCTGGCCTGCACCTCTGTTAATGGGTTGCGCCCTTGCAGGGACAGGTACAGGCCTGCCTGCTCAACCGAACGGTTGCCTCCGTATGCCGATGACCAGCCGCGGCCAAAAGTGCGGCACCGAGCGAAAGAGCTGCTAGGCCCTGACGGTGGTGCCGTTCTTTGGAATGCCTTCTGAAGGCTGGGGTGCGGATACGGAGCGTGATTTAGCCGGCGTGGGCAACGGTCCGATTTCAAGAAGGTCGCCAACGTGGGTTCGAGTTCTGAAGATGGTGTGAGGCGGCAACTCGAGCACGCTGTCGGCTTTCAGAATGACCTTTGAGATTCTAAACGGGCGGACGTGCTCCTCGATGTGGACGACGTGGTTACTTCGGTCGAGGAAGACAATGTCAATTGAGAACAACATACCGATGGTGTGCACGCCATAGGAGGGAACGATCCACAGTCCCCGCCCAGGCCGTGCCCAGCGGCTGGTTCTTCCCAATAGACCCACAAGTCGACCCAGGTAGCTGTCGGCTACAGAAGCGTTCGTAGCCACGAACGTTTCGCGAGTCTTGTTGTAAACGTACACCCGTTTCGGGTTATGATTACCCACGCCTAATGCTCCCAACTCAAGCTATCGGTGCCGAAACTAGTCCCGAGATGCCTGCCTTTTGCGACGCCAGATGATGATGTACAGCACGATAACTGCTCCGATGCCGGCGATGATTCGAATGGTGGTAACATCCATTGTTTTGCCCTCCAGGCTTATTGATTTAGAGGTGAACCAACTTGATTTGCTTGAGTTCGTCCCCTTTTTATGGTCAAGCTCTCCTTAATGATGCATTCCGACAAACTGCCGGAAGATGGTGATGATTGCGGGCCCCAGAATAACCACAAACAGGGCCGGAAAAATGAAGAAAACAAGTGGAGGCACCATTTTGACCGGTGTCTTGGCTGCAGCTTCCTCGGCCCTTTGACGGCGCTTCATACGCATGTCATCGGCATGGACGCGCAGGGATTGTGAAACGCTGGTTCCGAAACGGTCCGTCTGAATCAGCATGGCAACCAGGGCTTTGATGTCGTCTACTCCAGTGCGGGAAGCCAGTTCTCGCATGGCCTCAATCCGGGTTCTTCCGATGCGGATTTGAGCATTGACGAGATCGAGTTCGCCGCAGAGTTCAGGGTGAGTAATTCGTAACTCCTGAGAAACACGCATAAACGCCTGGTCAAGTCCCAGTCCGGCTTCAATGCAAACCACCAGCAGGTCCAAGGCGTCGGGGAGGGCCTTGCGCAGAATGGTCTGGCGCCTCCTGACGCGGCGTGAGAGCCACATGTCGGGCAGAAGAAAGCCTGCCAGCAAAGCGAGGATGTAAATTAACACGGCGTTGCCGGATTGCGCGAGGCCCGAAAAGTAGACGGCGACGAGGAAAACTACGGGAAACAGGACCTTGGCGCCCCTCAATGCCATGACAGCTTCCGGCCGCCGGTAGCCGGCCCGCACAAGCATTCGCTTCGTGGCCGACATGTCTTTTGTGGAGGGAAGCAGTTTCCCGACATCGCTCAGTACACGAGTGGCCTTTTGGGTTTGCTTTTCGCGGAAGGAGACTTTCCTTTGTGCCGCCAGGGGCTGCCAGAGTCTGGACAACCGGTCTGCGATCGGGAACTCACCGGGCGAGAACGCATAGACCAATGCGCCCGCCACCACCACAATCGCAACAAATGTCAGACCTACCGCTAGCCAAACCATTTTTCTTACCCTCAGTCGACTTACACGTCGATGTTAACGATCTTCCACAACATCAAGGACCCGACAACCTGGAGAAATACCGCCAGCGCTATGATGTAGGGTCCGATCGGGTCATTAAATAGCGGCTTCATATAGCTCGGGTTAAGAATCCGCAGGATGAATCCCATGATGGGAGGCAGTGAAATAAGGATGCCTGCCGTTAAACGCCCCTGAGCAGTCTTGATTTTTACCTCGCCAAGAATTCGAAAGCGTTCGCGAACCACGTGCGCAAGGTTGTCCAGGATTTCCGCCAGGTTGCCGCCAGTGTCTTTTTGTATCAGGACCGCCGTGACAAAGAAGCGGACGTCGATGAGTGGAATGCGCTCAGCGAGGTTCAGGAGCGCATCACGCAAGGGAAGACCGAAGTTCTGTTCTTCAAAAGTGGTGCGAAACTCACCGGCCACCGGCTCGGGCAATTCCGTGGTAATCATTTCGAGGCCCGTGGAAAATGAATGGCCGGCGCGCACCGCACGTCCGAGGAGGTCAATTGCTTCGGGAAAAGTTTTTTCAAACGCTTTCAAGCGGCTCCGACGTTTGAAGGCGACGACACCGATGGGAATGAGCGCACCCACGGGGATAAACACGAGAGCCAGCAGGGAACTGTCTGTTATTTGGTTGCCGACCAGAAATCCTGCAATTCCCAGAATGGCGCTCAAAAGGATCAGCCTGCCCGGCTTGACCCTCATTCCTGCCTGGCCAATAAAGTTCCGGAGCTTATCGGCCCACTTCCATTTCAGCAACATCCGGTGGAGAGCCGGAACATCGCTGAGCAGTTCGTCGCGAACCACTTTTAATTCGAGTGATTCGCTGCCCCGCTTGGCGCTGCGCTCGATTGCATCCAGGCGCTTGGCAACAATTTTGTCCGGAGCGGTGCCGCTTGTGGAAGCAAAGAGAACGCCTCCCACGACCAGGATGATAACCAGAAATGTTAATCCGGCTAATGCCAGAGCCATTTTGATCTCCTTACCGGACGCCTGCCACGGGAGATTGTTCGAACATCTCCGCGGGCAGGTGGATGCCTGACGTCACCAGTCGCTCGGCGAACTTGGGACGAATTCCCGTCGGGACAAACTGGCCCAGGACTTCGCCGTTTTCGCCGATGCCCATTTTCTTGTAGACGAAAATATCCTGCATGGTGACCACTTCGCCTTCCATTCCGGTCACTTCCGCCACGTTGGTGACGCGCCGTTTCCCGTCGCTCAGACGGGTGACCTGGACCACCACGTCGATAGCGGAAGCAATCTGCCGGCGAATGGCCGTGTCGGGAATGTTAAGGTTTGCCATCGCGACCATCGTATCGAGGCGGGAAAGGGCGTCCCGAGGAGAGTTGGCGTGAATGGTGGTCAGCGACCCGTCGTGGCCTGTGTTCATGGCCTGCAACATATCGAGAGCCTCTTCGCCACGAACCTCGCCGACGATGATGCGGTCGGGGCGCATACGGAGGCAGTTGATCACCAGTTCTCTCGCGCGGACCGCGCCTCTGCCTTCAACGTTGGGCGGGCGGGTTTCCAGCCTCACCACGTGGTCCTGGTGGAGCTGCAATTCCGCGGCATCTTCGACGGTGACGATCCGCTCACGGTTGGAAATGAAAGACGACAGCACGTTGAGCAGGGTGGTTTTACCGGCGCCGGTACCGCCGGACACCAGAACGTTCAAGCGTGAGTAGACACAGCCACGGAGCAATTCAACCATCTTGGCCGTCAGGGAGTCATTTTCAACGAGCTCGGTCGCCGTCAAGGGATCTCGTCCAAAACGGCGGATCGAAAGGCAAGGCCCGTCGATCGATAGCGGAGGAATAATGGCGTTGACACGGGAACCATCAGCCAGACGGGCGTCCACCATCGGCGATGACTCGTCAATTCTGCGGCCCACCGCGGAGACGATACGGTCGATGATGGACATGAGGTGTGCATCGTTCCGGAAGCTGGCTGCTGTCCTTTCCAGCAAGCCGTTCCTTTCAATGTAGACACTCTTATAAGTGTTGACCAGAATGTCGGAAATAGAGTGGTCTTTCATCAAGGGCTCGAGGGGTCCCAGCCCAAAGACCTCATCGAGGACTTCCTGAGAAAGCCGTTCTCTCTCAGTCAGAGTCATCGGGGCATTTTCTTCGGCGGCCAGGGCTTCCACCATTTCCGCAACTTCCGCCTTGACGGTGTTGCGGTCAAGTTGATTAATGCGTTCAAGATCCAGCTTCTGGATCAACTTATGGTGGATCGTGACCTTAATATGGCTCAGGTCGTTACGCATCGGATTGGGTGTGCCCATGATTCACTTACCTCTTTGAAGAGTTTGAAAACAGACCGAAAATTGTGTTTCCCTTTTTTTCCTGTGGTGATGATGCCGTGGCGCCTGTCAGGCGAGTAGCAAGCTGCTGGAAGTTTGAAACCAGCGGATTATTATGATTACGGTTCAGAGGCGTCCCCAGGTTGATGGCTTCGCTCACCTGCCGAAAATCATTCGGCAATCGTGCGAAGATAGACATCTTAGTCCGCTTTTCGAAGGCCTTGATGGCGTCCTCGTCGGACCGGTGATAGCGGTTGATGATGACGCGGCACTGATCCGGTTCGATTCCCCAGGACGATAGTTTCGTCAAATGCTTTTCCAGGGTCCAGAGGGCGGGAACGTCGGCCTCCGCCACCAGCATCACCATCCGGGCCATTCGTAGCAGTGGCCTCGAATGGATCGAGTAATTGCATCCCATGTCCATGATCAGATGGGCGCAGGAGCTCTGGGCGACGTTGACCACCCGGAGCAGGGCCGAGGTTTGGACGTCTTCCCACTCGTCGGGGTCCGACGCCCCGGCCAGAACTTCCAAGCCGCTCTTTTCGTGAACTGTCAACAAAGCGTTGAAAAAATGGCTGTCCAGGCGTTCAAGATTCTGGGTTGCGTCACGGACAGAGAAGCGCGAGCGAAGATCGAGCAGGAGAGAAACGTGGCCCATGGGGCGGGCAAGATCAATCAGAATAACCCGCTTTTGACTCACACGGGCCAGCTGCGCTCCCAGGTTCACCGCCACAGTGGTGGACCCAACTCCACCCTTGGCGCCCATGACGATGATGAGCTTTCTCTCAAGTGATTTTTCGCCTGGGGCCTGCTCATCGCGAATCCTTTTCAGAGCAGATTCGAGAGAAAATGTGTCGACGGGGTGGGCCAGGAACTCACGGACGCCACTGCGCATGGCCTGCATGAGCAGGTCTGGGTCAGGCTGTTTGAGCGGGGAACAGGCGACGACAACCACCGACGGGCGAAGCCGCCGGAGATGCGTCGCAAATTCCAGAGAGATGTCGGTGCCTCCTGCAAGGTCCAGGATAATGACATCGGGGATGTTTTCACCCGGTGCAGGATGCTGCTCCATAGAGGGCGCCCATTCAACCACCGATTCGGTCAGGCCCGTCTGTTCAGCACATGCACGCAGGTAAGATGTGCTTTTGGCGTCTGTAGCGACAACAGCCGCGGTCAACATGAATTAATCCTCTTTCCAACCTTCTGCAAAGCTCTAAACACTATTGGCCAGAAGCCTGCCCCTGCCCACTGGTAGCTGGCGGCAGGAACTTCATAGGGAATTGCGGCCCTTGGGGGACCTGGCCAGGAGGCAGCGGATGAACAATTTGTGGCGTTACAAGAACGAGCAATTCGGTTCTGTTCTTGCTCAGGCTTTCGCTCTGAAAGATCTTTCCCAAAAGGGGTATGTCGCCCAATCCGGGAATTTTCTGCATAGTTTTCGTGACACGGTTGTCCATCAGGCCGGCAATTGCAAAACTCTGTCCATCCCGCAGCTCCATCTCTGATTGTACCCTGCGGACTGCGAGAGCGGGAACAGTAAAACCCGTAATCGTCAAAGAATTGGAATAGTCGAGCGAACTGACCTCCGGCTCCACTTTCAGATGAATTTCATCGCCCGGAAGGATGGTCGGCGTGAAATTGAGCCGAATTCCAAATTGCCGGAACTGAATAGTGATGGCAGGGACGCCGCCACCGGCACCCGTTGATTGAAGCATCGGAAACGGAAACTCGCCGCCCGAGAGGAAGCTTGCCTCCTTGCCGGACTCCGTTAGAACGTTGGGTTCAGCCAGGATCTGGAGAAGATTCCTTGTCTGGAGCGCCTGGATGGTGGCGGCCAGGTTTATGTCCGGGCGGAAGATGAAGACGTTCAGCAGGCTGCCCAGCGTATACCCCCCGGTGCCTGAGCCCACTTGGCCGAGTGCGGGAGGTGAAAATTGGCCGGTTGAAATTGTCCCGATATTCTTTGCCGGCGGCAGGCTCATGAGGTTCACGCCCAGCTGCCTGACTGCGGAGCGGTCAATTTCCGCAAATCGAACCTTCAAAAGGACCTCTCCAGTGGGCGGAGCCGGCACTGCCAGCAGGCTGACAACATCATTCTTGTTAGGCACCATGGACTGTGCCAGTTCCAGAATCTTATCGGCAACCGCGGCAGATGACACATGTCCCGAAAGGGTGACGATGTTTTTGCTGACGCTCACCTTCACCGGTTCGTTCGGGAAAGTGTTGCGGATGTCTCCGGTAAGGTCCAGAACGTCCAGATCGACATAAACATCAAATGTCTGCATCTGGCCGGACTGGCCCCATATCACCAGCGAGGTTGCGCCCGGCCTCTTGCCATTCAGGAGAATCTCGGTAGGGCTCACAACCACGGCATCGCAGATATCCGGGTTCGCAAGAGAGACGCGCATAATCCGGGCCGGGGATGTGACGACCAACGAACGATTGACAATGAGATGTAGCGCTTCCGGCCCGCCTGATGGGGCGCCCTGGCTCTCGGCCTGCTGGACGCTTGTGCTGGCATTGATCTGCGATGCACCGGATAGAGGAGAGGCATAAGCGAGCGCAATAAGCGCTGCCGTCATGAGAACCAGACTGGTGAGTGAGGGAAGGGAACGTCTTTCGATTCTGCTATTTTTTCTTGTCATCGACTCCGCCTGAAATTAGCTTGAATTAGCTTATTGACCTGAAAAAGATTGGTCAGTCTTCTTGTTGCCCTTGATGACTTCAACTACATATGGAGCTGGCCCGGCAGGTTTAGCCGGACGCACTTTGTTGCGCCGCGGCGCAGGTCGCCTGTGGCCACCACCGGTCACATGCGGTTCCGCCCCGCCAAGCAGGAGCGCCGACTTGAAGACCGGAGCTGGCTTTTTAATGAGCTTCGTGTCGATTGTGTTGCGCAAAGCGAGATGAATTCGATTGTCCGTACTGGCCATCGTAAGCTGATCAGCCTGCTTTGGCGTCAGCAGCAACGTAACAACTCCAACCGTATGCGGCTTGCCTTGCTTGTCCTGCTCGACCGTCTGCCCGGCAGCCAGGACGCGAACATCCTGAATGATCGTGCGGGTGAGGCTGTCGCTTCCGCCCTCGGGCGTTCCAGTGGCCATCACGTCGACCATTGTTCCCGGCATGGCAAAACCGGAAACACCGACGACGTCGTCGACCCGGACCGAAACAGCCCTCATGCCAACGGGAATGGCGGCCGGCAGCCCGACTCCAGCTTCCTTGGGAGCCAGCTTTCCTTCAAGGATCGGCTCATTCTTTGACAACGGTGTGATCACCGACCGGCCAATGCAGTCCTGAATGCGGCTGAATGACCCTGCGAGAGGAGTGTCCTTGGGCCAGGTAATCAGCGCCAGGTCCTGCGCGGTCAAAGGAGTCCCCAGCGCAAGGGGGCGCGACGCAACAACAACGTGTGTTACAGGCAGTGGCTTGACAGCAGACGCCTTCTGGATTTGGCGGTACACAAAACGGCTTGCGATCACAGCGATCACAATTGCCACGACCAAAGCGATTAAAGCTCGGTTCCTATTCATTTTTCCTTCCTCGGTACCTCAAAAGATCAGCAAATTCGACTTTGTAAACACTACCAAAACCATGGCCGCCGCTATGGCAACCCCAAAAGGAAGCCGCAACGCGCCGGGATCGTCCAGAGTCACAAGGGTTTCGCGCGCCCCCAGGCCGAAGGTGGCAAACGCCCGGATAAGGACCGCCAGATTCCCAAAAGTCTTCTTGACGCGGCGCTTTCGAACAATTTCTACGATCGCCATTATTCCGGCGATAAAGATACTTGCAAGCAGAACGTTCAGGAATTTCCATGGGCCCAGGCAAGCTCCCAGCGCTATCATCAATTTCAAGTCCCCTGCGCCAATACCCCGCAAAATAACGGGAACGATGAGGACGGCGATGGCAATGCCTGCACCTTCAAGCCCGCCCTTCACTCCAGTCCAGCCCCAAACGGCTCCGTTGACTCCCAGGCCGAGAACAAATCCCGAAACCGTGAGCCAATTGGGGATACGGCGAAATCGCCAGTCCAGCCATCCTGCCCAGAGGGCGACGAGGAGCGCCAGAGCCCAAACCGCAACCTGATTCCACATCACGTTATGTAGTGCTGGCATTCTCCAAGCCTTGTTCTAAGTTGGGGAGGGGAAATGGTTGAGCAGATATTGAGAACTTAGTGAACAAGATGGGCACACCAAAAGCCCTGGCTTGGGCATTTGCCACACCCAGAACCTACCGTTCACCGGTCCCCCCTCCGGGGTCGTTGCCGGGAATTGAATTTATTGTGTAGCGTTCTCAGCCTAATGTCTGAATGCGCCAATTTTAAGAACCACTCACCAGCCGAGGAAGCTCGCCGCTCTCCTCAGCTGGTGATTTGTCTTCCTTATGACTAGCTGGCAGCCGTCAGGTTGCTCGCTGCCGTTGAGAACACGTTGTTGATGGCGCTGCCGAGTGTTCCCATGACCGTGATGGCGGCCAGGGCAATCAGAACCAGAAGCAACGCGTATTCGGTGAGATCCTGGCCTTCTTCCTCTTGCCAAAGCCTCTTGAGTAGCTCCGTCATCAGTTAATTCCTCCCGTGAGTTTGAAGTTAGTGGGCTGACTTTATACATCGCACCCGCTATGGTACTAAGCAGTTAGTGTTCCAAATCTTCTCTCTCGAACGGGATAAATTTAAAAAAATAAGTTACTTGAAATCAATTGATTGCAAGCATATCGATTGTTGAGGAATACACCCTGCTTATTGGGACGATTTGATCGTTACCTTTTGTTGACGCCTCATGTGTCCCTGAATTGCTTTCTGGTGACGATTTGCGTATTGGCTGGTCGTCAGGCGGCGCGTCCGGAGCCTGAATGGGTCCCTGGTCCAGGTTTTCCACAGCCAGACCTGGTTCCGCGTTTGTCCTGGGCATTCCATACCTGTTTGTTATCGGCTCGAATACCCCGCTACTTTACCAGCCTGGGACAATGGCGACAGGTGCGGTCCTGCCGGGTGGCCGGTAGCCAGGTTTCCATGTAACTTATTTGAACGAGGAAGGTAAATATAGAAGCGATCATGCTTCCAGAGTTTCTCAGGTTCCGGAACCGGGAGGCTGTCCACCAGCCTGTAGGAGCTTTTGATGGCGTCTTGTGCCCCAGGAGTGAGATAGTAGTTCAGCCAAACGGGATCTGTTTTCTTACTATTAAGGTCAAAATCCAGCACAATGACGGAAAACCAGCCGGCCTGAATCTGCTTGAGAAGGTGCTTGTCAGATAGAACTCCACGTTGGTCCAGGATTTTCGTCTGCAGGAGATCGGAAAATGGTGTGTCCAGCCCCGCTTGTACCAGGTCTCCCGAACGAAGGCCCATTGCTCGTGCATGAGGCGGAAACTTCGTTCGAAAATACGATTGGAGGGCCTCAAACTGCTTGACCGCACGGGGACCTGGAGCAGGCGGTGTGTACCACTGCCCTGCGAACAGGGCAATTGCAAGAAGGAACAGTACGTCTGCCGGAAAAGATCCCTCCCTGAGCTTTCTGGCGAGCAGTGCGGGCACTAGAACTGAAACCAGGAATATCGAGTCGAAGAAATATTGGATAAAAGCGGTTGCTCTTGCGATGGTAATGAGTCCAAGGACAACTGCACACGCCATGTAACACATGAGCATCCTGTCCGGGTAGTTGCGAAGGTACTCAAAAGCCAGAAGGACCGCAGCCCCAAACATCAGGACATAGACTAAGAGACCTATTTTGAACTGGTACCAGGATAATACTGTGACGTGGTAGAGGAAAAAGTGGCGCACCAACTCTTGCCCTGGGAATACAATCCATTGGAATATCCCAAGCATCCCGAAGCCGAAAAGTGCGAGCACACCCAGAAACTGCAGGAGCCGGGCATAACGCTTCTCGAGAAACAGGAAGATCATTACGGCAAGCGAGGCCGCAATATACTGCGGCTTGTAATAGAATCCCAGGCACATCAGAGGTGCTGAAAGAAGCAGGGTCTTGCTGTTCTGAAAACGGTAAGCTACCAGGAAACCTGAAAAAACGAAGAAGAGGGCGATGCTGTCTGAAAGCGCAGAGATGCCGTGATACGTTACGACGCCATAAGACATAAACACCAGAGGACTCAATGCTGCGGCCATTCGACTTTGGGTGATCCAGAATGCGAGCAAGCTGCAACAACCTGCAATTCCGAGGATCGCCAGCGCAGAAAGAAGACGAAGAGGCAAATATGATGGGCTTTCCGGATTGACCAGATGCGAACTCACCAGGTAATACAAAGGTCCGTAGGTGGCACCGGCGAATCCCTTGTCCGACGGAGCAGCGTAGATTGGCACTCCCTGCGCGAGGCGGACGGATTCAGCCAGTGCGTCCCCTTCGTAACTTTCATTGCCCGGATAGACCATCCGGGTTCGCCAGGTGGAAAGGTTTCGAACCACGAAGAAGCCGGCGAGGAGGAATGCGACAAGGCCGATGGCGAGTGAGCGTTTGGACACCCTGTTCGTCAAGAGCGCGTATGGCGGTTCGGTTGTTGTTGTCATGAAAACTAACCTCTTTCCATCGCTGACTGAGGAGCGGACCTCGAAGGCGTATCAGTGACTGCCCTTTCCGTGGCGATTTCTGGCACCCTCTTCCTTTGGAATATCCTGGCTGTCAATCCCCATCGTCTGCTTTGGCACGTAAAAGAATATTCGATCCAGGCGCTGGAATCGTTCCGGCGCGGGCGCTTCCAGAGAGGTAGCAATAGAATAGTTGCGCACGATGGCATCGCGCATGGGCCCTGTCAGAAAGTAGTCGAGCAGGGCCGGATTGTGCTCTTTCTGCAAATTGAAATTGAGGGCAATCAGAGAGAACTCGCGTTCTCGGATCCGGGTCACCAATTCACGGTCGGATACAATGCCGTGACGAGCGAGATGTGAAAGCTGGAAGAGACTTGTAAATGGAATCTCTAGACCTGCCTGCAGAATGTCGCCTGGACTGGAATCGAGAGCTTTTGAGCCGGCAGGGAAGTGACCAGTCAGATACTTCTGTATGTTCCAGTACAACGTGAAGTCGTTCGGCCTTGGAGCAGTGGGGGTATACCACTGGCCCAGAAAGAGAACAGCTGCCAGCAAACCCAGCAATTCAACCGGGAGCTTTCCGTGCCTCATGCGACTCGCCAGCAAAGCTGGAATGACGGCACTCACGAAAAGCACGCTTTCGAAAAAGTAATGAACGTCACTGCCGCTCTTGCTGATGGTGATAAGCCCGAGGGCAATGGCAGCGGCGGCGTAACAGATGAGGAGCTTATTCGGATGGCTGCGGAGGTAATCGAACGCCAGCAAATAAGCTGCGGCCAGCAGAAGGCAAAAAATCAGAAATCCCTCCGTAAAGCGGTGCCAGGACATCAGAGAGCCCTGGTAAAGCAGGAAGTGCCGCCAGAACTCCTGTCCTGAAAAGGCGACCCACTGGAAGTATGCAAAAAGTCCCAGTCCTCCAGCGGTCATCAAGCCGGCGAACTGCACCGCCTGGCGATAGCGCTTCTCCAGCACTAGAAACATAAAGACCGCAATTGGGCCTGCTATGTACTGCGGCTTATAGTAGAAGCCGAGAACCATGAAGGGAACGGCATATAAAATGGCTTTGCTTTTCCTGAACCTGAAAGCGACGAGAAAACCTGTGAAGAAGAGAAACAGAGCGATGCTATCTGAGAGCGCTGTGATGCCGTGGCCGGTCACCATGCCGTACGAGAGGAAGACGATTGGGCTGAGAAGAGCGGCCGCACGGCTGTGTGAGAGCCAGAAAGCCAACAGTCCGCATCCTGCCGCGCAACCAAGCACCCCGAGCATCGACAGAAGTCGCAGGGGCAGGTATGAGGGGTGCCGGGGATTTACCAGGCGTGAAGCGAGGAGATAATACAGGGGACCGTAGGTCGCTTCGTGGAAGCCCTGCACCGGGTTCGTAGAGTAGATCGGAACACCCTGCCGGAGTTGCGTAATTTCCACCAGGGCGACCCCCTCGTAGCTTTCGTCACCAGGATAGGAGATCCTGGCCTGCCACGATGAGACGTTCCTGGCGGCAAACAGTCCAGCCAGCAGGAAAGCAACCAGCCAGAAAGCCACCGAGGCTCTAGGCGCGCGCGTGGCTGTGGTTTCCCTCACGGATTCGACGATGGGCATATTACCAGTTGACACGACGGAAAATGTGTTGCTCGACCCTATGAGTCAGTCTTCTTCTCACCCCACATCACCACGTTCCAGGCCAGCCATCGCACCATGGGAATTCGAGTGAGCACAACATCGAGGGAGCGAAGCGGCATCCACCACCGCAAATTCTCTCTTTTTTCATGGGTGATGCGCTTCCAATACCGGTCCTGGTTTGGATGGATGCGGTCTTTCAAATAGTACTTGGCAAACAGCGCCAGCGAGGCAATCCAGAACTCACGATGTCCAAAATTCGAAAAATATTGGCTCGCCAGCTTCACGTCGGCACGAGTCAGGGGGCGCTCATCCGAAGTCCGGACTTCCGTCGCCATTCGCCGGTAAACGTTAATTGCCGGATTGTAGGCAAGGGGGTCATAGGAAAAAAAGCGGCCACCAGGTGTGAGCACCCGCCGGATTTCGTTGAACATTCGGGTGCGGTCATGGACGTGATGGACAGCGTTCGCAATGTAAACCAGGTCGTAACTCTCGCTGGGAACATTCAGTTTCTCAGCTACGGACACCACGCCCTTCAGCTTCACGCCAGCCCGTTTGCCCAGATTCAGTGCTGTCTCAATCATCCCGGGAGAAATGTCGAGCGCAGTAACCTTTGCACCTTGCAGAGCGAAGTACACGGACGATTCGCCCAGTCCTGACCCGATGTCGAGCAGGCGCTTGCCGGCCAGCGGTCCCATGAGCTTAAGGATAAACTGATTTTCAACCGCGGTCGGACCCTCGAAGGATTCCCGAACCAGAACATCGTCAGGCCGGGTACTGCCTGCCCAGGCATCATGAAAAGCGGCTTCACGTTCATGAGTGATTGCGTCGGATACCATTAATTCGCTCTCGCCGGGCTGTCATTTGTTGCCGGACTGATTCGTGACGGTTCAACAGTTGCTACAGACGGGAGTAGCTTGTCTCTGACAAAGATTGAACTGAGCGAACCTTTGTAGGTCTCTTTCCATTCAGGGCTGGTACGAAGCAGTGTGGCCAGGGCGCTCTTGCGTTGAATGATGCACGAGTTGACGTGGTAGGTCCGCAAAATCGCCAGGGCATCCGGATGGATATCCTGGACGCTGATGTAATCCTGGAACACGCCTGCCCGCTCATAGAAATCCCCCCGCCCATCGATAAAAACCTTGTGCTTGGGCCCCATTGCCCAGAGCAGATAACCCCCGAATCCATAATCGTTATACATCGGACCCGGCACGGAATGGTGTCGCAGGTACTTGACGGCAGCTACCGGAAAACTATTGGAAATTTGTTGGGCCAGATCCTTCCTGGACGGGACTCCGCGGCCAATGGACAATATGATTGCAACAATCAGGACAGCATTAAGGACCGGCTTATCTTTCTCGGGCTCGTACGCAGGAATCCAGCGTGCCAGCAGGGCGGCCAAAAGGGGTACGAACACGAGCGCGAACAGAATAACAAAGCGCGTGTGGACACAGGTCATATAAGCCGTGAACAAAACGAGGAAGAGGTTTTCAACTCTGTAAGTCAGGCGATACGCAACCTGGGCCAGCAAAAAGCCAAGCAGAAGGAGCAGCATCATCTTCGGTTCCCACTGGCTGAAATTGAGTGGAAGCCACTCCTGGATGTGTGCCGCCTGCTGCGGAAAATAGAGGGCTTTCTCGATCGGAAATATAAAAGCCTGGCCTCCGAATGGGGTCAAGGGTAGAGTCACGCAACCCAGCAGAAAAACAAGCTCCATATGGATTCGCTGGCGCGGTTGCCAGGGCTCCATCGTGAGGCCGCCCTGCTTGAAGGGGATCAGTCCGCAAATCCAGTAAAGTCCCAGGACGCAAAATCCAAGGATAAAGGAACCATGAGTGTTCAGCCAGATCAGGAACAGCGGGGGCAATATCCAAAGCGACTTCTGCAATCCCTGCTTGTAACGCTCCAGGCAAATGAGAGTGATGAGCAGGAAGATATACCCCAGCAATTGAGGGCGAAGCGTAAAGCACATGGTTGCCAACGGCATGACCAGAATGGTTCCTACGAAGGCGGCTTTGGAATTGCGGCTCAGGAGACAAGCGTAATAGTACGCGAGAATCAGGATGATGCTGGTCAGGCCAAAGAGCAGGGAATGCAGTCCCCTGAGTGCGGCGATCTTGTAAGCAATCGCCAGCACCACCTCGCCCAGCCATTCATAAGCCAGAGGATTATTTCCATAGGCCGTAAAGGAGTAGATGTCAGCGTGCAGCCAGTGGCCTGTCAGCAGGATCTGCTGCCCAAGCTTCAGGTGCCACCAGGTGTCCGGCTCCAGCCTGAACGTGGGCAGCATAATAACGGCGTTCAGGGCTACCAGCAGAGCTCCCATGAGCACGGGAAACGAGAAAACCTTCCGCAGCGCGCGCTGGAACAGGGATTGCTGCTGGCGTTCTTGAACCGGAATAGTTGTTTCAGTTGCCATTCGTCAGCTCCAAATAAAACACCGCGAGTTTCAGGCACCGGCCGCCGGAAGTTTGCGTTTTGCAGTGCCAACTTCCGCCGGCGTCAAAGCGGGGTTGTTGCCTGAGTGCATCTCCGACGAATTCCGCACGAATACCTCGCTGTTTGCGTCTCTGTAAACCTGTTTCCACCGGGGACTGGAAGTTAGCAGGACAGCGAGCGCGCTCTTCGGCGGAATCAGGCAGGACCGCACGTTATATTTCCTCAGCAGCTCGCTGGCATCGGGCTTCAGGGACATAATGGCCAGGTAGTCCTCAAGCACGCCTGAGTATTCATAAATATCCAGTCGTCCGTCAATGAACACTCGGTCTGAACCGCGCCGGTTCATGATGAGATACCCGCCCCAGAAAAAATAATTGAACGTTGGGCTCAAATCAGGATGAGCGCCAAGGTACTGCACTGCACCGACGGGCATCTCGGCTGCCAGTTGTTGCTGCAGGCTGGCGTTCGAAGGGAAGAATTCAACGATCCCTGCAATGATGAGTGCCACCAGGGCAAAATTTAAAATCGGATGATCTTTTGTCTCAGCATAAGGAGGAAACCATGGGGTGATCAACTCGGCCAGAACGGGGGCGAAGACCGGCACAAATAGAACCATAAAACGCGCATGCACTACGGTTTCACCTGTTGCAACCAGCAGGAGAGCCAGGTCCTCCAACCGAATGCGTACCCGCCGCATGATCACGAACATCGAGAAAGTCAGGATCAGCAACAGGAACAATTTGCCGTAGGAGGAAGTTAGGGCCAGCGGCTGCCATTCCTGGATAATCTTAATAATCAGAGGCTGGGAACCGGCCATGACCAGCGGGTAGGCAGCAAGCGCTGTTCCGTATGGCGTAATGACTGACGCGACGAGACAGAGGAGGGCAATCAGTTCAAGTCGCTGTCTTTCCTGTGGGGTCCAAAGGCGGTTATAAATGCCTCCAACCTGGATCTCCCTCAAGCCGCTCAACCAGTAAATGCCCAGAACGCCAAATCCCAGGACAAAGGTCCCATGCGTGTTTGTCCAGAGCAGAAAAATCAGAGGCAGAATCCAGATGCCTTTCTTAAATCCCTGGCGGAACCGCCTGAGCACAATCAGCGTGACAACCAGAAAAAGGTAGCCCATTAGTTGCGGGCGAAGCGTCCATGAGATGGCAGCCAAGGGAAGCAAAGCTGCACAGGAGACAAACGCCGATTTAACGTTCCTGCTGCCAAGGTATGCGAGGTAAAAAAGGGAGAGGATAATTACACTGGCCGTCGCTATCATCAGGATGGCCAAACCCTGCATGTTGCCGGCCCTCCAGGCGAGGGCCATGATGACTTCTCCCAACCATTCGTATGCAATCCATGGACTTCCGTGGACTGTAAATGAGTAGATATCGTGTGTTGGCCAGGTATGTGTTCTCAGAATCAGATTGCCGACTGTGATGTGCCACAGGGTATCGCTCTCCAGCCACCTCAGCGGATGAGACGTGGAAAAAATTGCCTGGTGAACATTGGTGAAGGTCCCGACATAAACCCCGGCAATCAGCAGTCCCGCAAGGAAGGTGTGGAAGGAGAAAGCTTTTTTGAGCGCAGCCGTAAAAGCAGAACGGCCCGGTGCAGATGAACCGGTGCCGGCGTCGGGCGTGGAAGCCGGGTTGCCAACCGTTGGACTTATTTCATGAACTGTATCGTCTTGGTTGATCATTGTTCACTTCGACGGGAAATGGCTTCTCCTCTGCTGTAGAGGACTTATGCTTCAGAAAAACGCTGATCCAGTCCTTTCCGCGCAGCATTTAAATCTGGAAGAGATGACGTGGTTTCCCGACGGATAAAAATAGCGCTGAGCTGGTCCTTGTAAATCTCTTTCCAGCCGGTACTTGCCGTGAGCAGCGCGGCCAGTGCGCCGTTGGGAGGAATCAGGCAGAAATTGATCCCGTAGCTTTTCAGCAATGCCACCGCATCAGGCTTCAGCCCAACGATATCGGAATAGTCCGAGAAAACCCACGCCTCCTCGTAAATGTCGCCCCTTCCATCAATAAAGACCTTTTTGGGGGGACCCAGCGCCCAGACCAGATAGCCACCAAACTTATATTCATTAAACATTCGGCCGGGAATGGGGTGCTCCCGAAGATATCGGACCGCCTGAACAGGGTAGTCCCTGGCGATGTTTTTCTGCAGCGTGGATCGGGAAGGAAAGAACAACACCATGG
>Ga0102950_1000151_pt1 | contig 17562 bp, 17 predicted proteins | sample SalPon2A_B_D2_MG_FD_78505 | JGI IMG/M metagenome (GOLD analysis project Ga0102950, IMG submission 78505) | Soil microbial communities from South San Francisco under conditions of wetland restoration - Salt Pond MetaG R2A_B_D2_MG | ecosystem: Environmental > Terrestrial > Soil > Wetlands | place...
AGCCATCTTTCGCTCACCCAGTTTGCATCGCATCTGCGGGCTTCTCCATCAATAACATTTTTTGCCTGCTTTTTTGTACCGACAAAAAGTACGCGTTTACCTTCAGCAACCAGATTCATTAAATTTTCAGCTGCTTCGTTAACGCGGGTTTGTGTTTTTTTAAGATCGATTATATGAATCCCGTTTTTCTCCATGAAAATGTATTCTTTCATTTTAGGATTCCAACGGCGGGTAAGGTGACCGAAGTGCGCACCAGCTTCTATAAGCTGGGTTAGTTCTAGCTTTTTCATTTTGCTCCTGTTTTTTCTTCTACTCCCGTCTTTTTTACTTTCCATCCCTTTTTATGCGGGACACAGGCAGTAAATCGGAGAGTATGAATGATTGTTAATAGATACTCTGGATAAAATCTTATCTCTTAGAGAACTGGAATCTTTTCCTTGCTTTTGGCTGTCCGTATTTTTTACGTTCAACCATTCTCGGGTCTCTTGTAAGAAATCCAAATGGTTTAAGATCAGCACGATAATCGGGGTTAATAGCAACAAGCGCTCTTGTAATTCCTAATCTGATTGCCTGAGCCTGACCGGTTGTACCGCCGCCATTTACATTAGCAACAACATCATAGTTGCCGTTATTTTTTGTAACATTTAATGGTCCAAGAATATCTTCTCTGCTGAGTAACATAGGAAAAGCTTCTTCAAAGGCTTTGCCATTAACCGTAATTTTACCACTACCATTTCTTAAAATTACTCTTGCTACAGATGTTTTTCTTCTTCCAATATAAATCTGATCGGCCATTCTTTCTCCGTTATAAACTTATCTGTTCAGGTTTCTGTGCAGTGTGAGGATGATCTGAACCTTTATATATTTTTAATTTTTTAATTAACTTATTTCCTAACCTGTTTTTCGGAAGCATTCCTTTAACTGCATTTTCAATAACGAATTCAGGTTTCTTTGCCATCAATTCTTCAAAGGTCTGAACTTTTCTTCCGCCAGGAAATCCACTATAGTGCGAATATGTTTTTAAAAATTCTCTTTTACCTGTAACTTTAATCTGATCAGCATTAATAACTACGACAAAGTCACCTGTGTCTGCATTAGGTGTAAAAGTCGGTTTTGTTTTACCTCTGATAATGCTTGCTACTCTGCTGGCAAGTCTTCCAAGTACCTGTCCTTTAGCATCAACAACAACCCATTTGCGGTCGGCATTTTCAAGGTTGATGAACTTTGTCTGTTTTTCCTGTTTCACGCTATTTTCCTCCGAAACCTTATAAATCTTTTCAAATAAAGAGCACCAAAGATAGTTTGAAACCGGGAAAATGTCAAGATATACCCTAAAAGATAGTTTATCCTGTACCCATAATATTTATTGGTTTAGGATAACCGGAAGTAATATTCAAATACGAGCTATTTTGCTTATTTCTTTCCACCCATCGGCATTTTCATTTGGCTGTACCCGTCAGGTACTTTGAAAAAAGAATCCTCAAGGTTCATTTTTACTACAGACAATACGTTAAATTTGCTTATCTCCTGCCCCTCATTATTCTTTTGGACCACTAACATCGGGAAGTAACCCGTCCCTTCAATATCCTTCTGCCACGAACTTTCGGATTTCTTTCCCATTGGTGAATCAAAAAACATGAAGCTTCCCAATTCTTTTGTCATCCAGGCTTCTGTGCTTCCATTATCTTCATTTATTATCCATTTTTCACAACTGTATCCATTAATTGTTTTCATCTCCCCGGTTTTTTCAATTTTTTCAGTTTCCTTTTCCATTTTATCATTTATAGAATTATCATTCATAAAATCCATTGGAAATTCCATATACATTTTCATTTCGGGCATTATCATATAAATTTTATTATCAGCTTTATCGAAAAGCATGTTTGCCTCTCCTCTTGCGGATCTTACATCAAATCTGGCCTGATCACCTTTTACATAATAAGTGAGTGAGCCTGCACCACCCATTCCCGAGGTTTCAATAATAACCTTCCCCTGAAAATTTGATTGGGCATACGAGCTTGTTGCAAGAAAAGGAATTACCAGAAATAAAGCGAAAAATAATCTTGAACGTTTCATATTGTTCCCTTTTTAATATTTGGAAATAAATTACTTAAATCTCTATCTATAATATTTATTATAATAATATTTTATTGATAATAAAAATCATTGTTTTTTTTGCATAAAATTCTTCATCAAATTTATATTTGGCTTTTTCATTTCTCCAAAATCATCAGGCGGCTGAAAATAATCGTTATCAAGTTTCAGCCGTTTGATATCTTTTACTTCTAATGTAGTAATTGCTTTCCCTCTATTTGATTTTTCTTGAATCTTCATAGGAAAGTAGCCTGAGTTTTCTATCTCATTTTTCCAGCTTATTGGATTTTTATTCTTTTCAGGATTTCTAAAAAATCTGAACTGCCCGATATCTTTTGTTAGCCAGGCTATAATTTCTTTATCATCAGATTGATAAATCCATTTTTCACAATAGTAACCCTGCATATTTTTTTTAATCCCGGTGTTTTTGAATTGCTTCAGATTCTTACTCTTATTAACCGTGCCTGTTTCACTATAACCATCAAAAGGAAATATAATGTATTTACTCATTTGAGTCTTTAGTAATATCATTTCTCTTATATCCGGGTCAATAATAAGATCACTGTTCCTCTGTTTTCCTTCCACATTAATTCTGATTTTATCGCCTTTAATATAATAACTCAGTTCTCCGTAATTTTCAATCTCTGGAACTTTAATGGTTATTTTACCTTCAAATTTTCCCTGTGAAAGAGTAATTGCAGGGAAACATAAAAACCCTGTTAATATCATTATAGAGATAATCTTTACTTTGCTCATTAACAACTTACCCGGGATGTTTTCTTTATTATTCATTATAGAAGAAAAGTTAAGCATAATACACAATAAATTCTAAACTGAAATTATACCTTTTAAAGGAAATATTACATTATTCTAAACTATTGACCTGCCAAAATGATTTGAATGCGTATTAAAATTCGTTAATTTTAAATTTGCATTCATGAAAAATTCAGGATTTAGTGATGAAATTTCTCGTAACCGGGGGTGCCGGCTTTTTAGGAATCAATATAGTCAGGTACCTTGTTAATAAAGGCCACGAAGTAGCTTCTCTCGATATAGCTGATTTTAATTATCCCGATATAAAGGATAAAATTAAAATCATTAATGGAGATATAAGAGACAAACAAATTGTTCATCTTGCCACTATGGATGTTGATGTTGTAATTCATACTGCAGCAGCACTTCCCCTTTATAAACCGGAAGATATTTTTTCCACTGATATACAGGGGACAAGAAATTTACTGGAAGCTTCAAAAGAAAATAAAGTTGGTAGATTTATCCATATTTCTTCAACTGCGGTTTACGGAATTCCGGATCATCATCCACTTTATGAAGATGATAAACTCGATGGTGTAGGTCCATACGGCAAAGCTAAAATTGCCGCTGAAGAGGAATGCCTGAATTACAGAAGAATGGGAATGTGCGTACCAATTATTCGCCCCAAGTCTTTTGTAGGCCCAGAAAGGCTTGGTGTGTTCGCACTTCTTTACGATTGGGCAAAAGATGGGAAAGGTTTCCCGATGATAGGAAGCGGGAATAACCGTTACCAGCTTTTGGATGTTGAAGATCTTTGCGATGGAATTTATCTTTGCGCAACTCTCGATAAAAACCTGGTTAACGATACTTTTAACATAGGCGCCAAAGAATACACAACAATGAAAGAAGATTACCAGGCTGTGCTTGATTTTGCAAAGCACGGAAAGAAGATTGTACCGCTTCCCGAAAAACCCATAATCTGGACACTCAAATTTATTGAAGCTCTGAAACCTTCACCTCTTTATAAATGGGTTTATGAAACGGCCTCAAAAGATTCGTTCGTCTCGATTGAAAAAGCAGAAAAAAAATTAGGCTTCGCTCCGAAGTATTCGAACAAAGACGCGCTGATAAGAAACTTTAAATGGTACCTTGAACACGAGAAAGATTTTAGAAACCAGAGCGGGGTCTCTCACCGCGTGCCGTGGAAGCAGGGAATTTTGAAGGTAGCCAAGATGTTTTTTTAACTAAAATGCTAATTTTGTGTATCTTTAAAGATACATAAAACAATTTGTGTTACTTTTGTGATACACAAACAACGTGTCGATATTTTTACCCAATTTCGACACGTTATTAGAACACGTCGATATCATCAACATGTTGTTTCTTAGAATATAAAAGATATATTTCGGAACAATTTTTCAGGACGAAGATAAAATCTGAATATTCATTTCCCTTTAGCTAATTTTCGTTTATTTTTAATAAAAATATAAAATACAGTTAAGGAGCAGGTAATGGCAAACAAACAAGATTACTTAAAAGAAGTAATTGAACATATAGATATTAAACAACACAATGTTATTCCGCTGGTTGATGCAATGGAAAAGATGGCATTTTCAGCCCGCGATCTGAACAGGGCTGCAAAAATTTACGATATGATGTTAGCGGATACTGAATGCGGGGTAATTTTAACTCTTGCCGGAAGCCTTTTTAGTGCGGGGTTAAAGAAAGTAGTTTTTGATCTTATCAACAATAATATGGTTGATGCCATCGTTTCAACCGGCGCTATTATGGTCGATCAGGATTTCTTTGAGGCGCTCGGTTTCAAACATTATAAAGGCACACCATTCAGCGATGATAACGAACTGAGAGATTTAGCTATTGACAGAATTTACGATACCTATATAGATGAAGACGAACTCAGAGTCTGCGATGAAACAACAGAAAAAATATGGAACTCGCTTGAGCCGCGTGCATATTCATCTAGAGAATTACTTTGGGAAATGGGAAAGTATCTTGAAAATAACGGCGGACCAAAAGTTGACGATAGTGTTATTTATACTGCTTACAAAAAAAATGTACCCATCTTTGTTCCGGCTTTTTCAGATTGTTCTGCAGGATTTGGTTTTGTTGTACACCAGACCAATAATCCTGACAAACACGTTTCCATTGATTCGGCAAAAGATTTTCTTGAACTAACAAAAATTAAGCAAGCTTCAAAAGACACAGGCATATTAATGATTGGCGGAGGCGTTCCTAAAAATTTCACACAGGATATTGTAGTTGCAGCAGATATCCTTGACGGCGAAGCATCTATGCACAAATATGCAATACAGATTACAGTTGCTGATGAAAGAGACGGTGCTCTTTCAGGTTCAACTCTAAAAGAAGCCAGTAGCTGGGGCAAAGTTGAAACAACTTATGAACAGATGGTTTATTCTGAAGCTACCATCGCAATGCCGCTTGTGACCGGTTATGCCTATCATAAAGGCTCCTGGAAAAACAGAAAAGGCAAAGAATTTACAAAACTGTATATGGCTGAAAAAACTACTACATAAACTGGTATTTTTAATTTAATAAACCTTCGGGTGTTAGATTTATTTCTTGAAATAAATTTTCCCGGAGGTTTTTCTTTTTATTTTGCAGCAATTAAAGGGGAATTTACTCATTGCATATGCCAGCCATTCATCGTATTTACGGTGTAAATCTGACTTAAAAGCCTTATATTCACTGCCTGAAAGAACGCGATTATTATGTCTAAAAAAGAATTATTAAAAAAATATAAAGATCCCCAGAACTTTTTTAACAGGGATTTAAGCTGGGTTGAGTTTAACCGGCGAGTGCTTGAAGAAGCATTAAATCCGGATTTACCCCTGCTCGAAAAGGTAAAATTCATTTCGATTTTCCATACAAATCTTGATGAATTTTATATGATTCGAATCGCTGGAATTAAAGAGCAAATTGCAGCAAATATTCTTGAACCATCAATTGATGGATTAACTCCTATTACGCAATTGCAAAAAATAGAAAAAGCTCTTCAGCCAATGCTGAAAACGATAATGAAACTTTGGTCAAACCAAATAATTCCGGAACTTAAAAAAAACAGAATATCTATTTGCAGCTATGATGAATTAAATGACAATGAAAAACTGATTCTAAAAAATTATTTTAAAAAAGAAATTTATCCTGTATTAACTCCACTTGCATTCGACCCGGGAAGACCATTCCCTTATATTTCTAATCTAAGTTTGAGTCTTGCAATTCTTGTTAAAAGACCGAATGGCGAAAGTCATTTTGGAAGAGTAAAAGTACCAAGCATTCTTCCAAGATTAATGCAAATAGATAAAATAATTGAGCCCGATAAAAAAAATGGAACAAACGGAAATTTTAGTGCAAGATTTTTATGGCTTGGCGACCTGATAAAAGCTAATCTCGATTTGTTATTCCCCGGTATGGAAATTCTTGAAGCTCATCGTTTTAGAATTACCAGAGATACAGATATTGAACTCCAGGAAGATGAAGCGGATGATTTATTAAGCGTTATCGAAGAAAATATCAGATTGAGAAGGTTTGGGAGCGTAGTCAGGTTAGAAGTAGAAAGTAAAATGCCGGAATTTATGCTGGAAACGCTAATTGAAAACCTGCAAATAGAAAAAGATGAAGTTCATATAATAGAAGGACATCTTGGATTAAGCGATATTTTTACATTATACGATCTTCCTCTTCATCAATTAAAAGAAAAACCGTTTTATCCGATAACTCCAAAAGAATTTGAAGATGATGAAGATATCTTTTCGATTATTAGTCAAAAAGATATTTTAATTCACCATCCTTATCATTCATTTACACCTATTATTGATTTCATCAAGCAGGCTTCAAAAGACCCGGATGTTCTTGCAATTAAACAGACATTATACCGTGTTGGCCCAAATTCTCCGATTGTAAAATATCTTATCGAAGCGGCTGAACGCGGAAAACAAGTTGCTGTTCTTGTTGAACTTAAAGCAAGATTTGATGAAGAAAATAATATTTTCTGGGCACGAGAACTTGAAAAGGTCGGTGTACATGTAGTTTACGGGCTGGTCGGTCTTAAAACTCACGGTAAAATGACACTTGTTGTCAGAAAAGAATCCGAAGGGGTGAAAAGATATGTTCACGTATCAACCGGAAATTACAATGCCATAACTGCTAAAACTTATACTGACATTGGTTTCTTCACAACAGATCCCGACATTTGTACAGATATAGCAGACCTGTTTAATTACCTGACAGGTTATTCAACTCTTGATAATTTCAATAAAATTATAGCCGCACCTGTAAATATGCGCGAAAAATTTATTGCAAAGATTTTACGTGAGATTGAAAATGTAAAAAACGGAAAAGAAGGTAAAATAATTTTTAAATTGAACGCCCTGGTAGATCCACTAATTATTAGTGCCTTGTACGAAGCTTCGAATAATGGAGTAAAACTTGATCTGATTGTTAGAGGAATTTGCTGCCTTGTCCCCGGTGTAAAAGGATTAAGTGAAAATATAAAAGTTATTAGTCTTGTTGGAAGATTTCTTGAACACAGCAGGGTATATTATTTTTATAATGACGGTAAGGATGAGCTTTATATAAGCAGCGCAGATATGATGCAAAGAAACCTTGATAGAAGAGTTGAAATAGCAATTCCTATTGAGAACGAAGTAATTAAAAATGATTTGCTACGGACCTTAATAAAGCATGCTCTACGTGATAACGAAAAAGCAAGGAAACTTTCTCAGGATATGAAATACGCATTAATAGAAAGAAGAACAAACGAAGATAAGAAAGTTAATTGTCAGGAATGGCTTATGAATCATGCCGGTAAGCTTACCTCCGTTTCAAGGTAAACATTGCTTCACATAAAAAAGAATTCACTGACTGAGCTGATTTTTAGCATTCAATTTGAAGGCTAATTTTCTTAAATTCAAATATGAAACTTTTCAGAAAAAATAAAGGAAAAGAAATGTCTGATATGACCAAAAGCGGGATATTAAACGCACTTAAGAAAACTGATGATGATAAATTAAATAAGAACTTACTTACACTAAATACAATAAAAGATTTTAAAGTCTCTGGGAACAATCTGAGTTTAACTATTTCGTTGCCAATTTCACAGAGTGATTTAAGCGATGAATTAAAAAATAAAATTATTACTGTTTTAAAATCTGAATTTAATACCTTAGATAAAGTTGAACTTAATCTCCAGGGAAAAGTAACAGCACATCAGGATTCTAAAAAAGATGCGTTGCTTCCCGGAGTAAAAAACACAATAGCAGTAGCAAGCGGCAAAGGCGGAGTTGGCAAAAGCACCGTTGCTGTAAACCTGGCAGTTGCACTAGCAAAGGACGGAGCCTCAGTTGGGCTGATAGATGCGGATATTTACGGACCCAGTATTCCTCTAATGCTAGGCATCAAAGAAAAACCGAAAGTCTACCAGGATAAAACTACTATGAAAATGATTCCGCTTGAAAATTACGGGGTAAAAGTAATCTCAATCGGATTTTTGGTAGATGATAACGCACCAGTTATCTGGCGTGGACCAATGGCAAGCGGTGCAGTAAAACAGTTTATGACTGATGTTGAATGGGGCGAACTGGATTACCTTATTTTTGACATGCCTCCGGGAACCGGCGATATACAACTTACACTTGTTCAGACAGTTCCGCTTACCGGCGCGGTTATAGTGACCACACCACAGGAAGTATCACTAATTGATGCACGCAAAGCTCTTAAAATGTTTACAAGGGTCAATGTGCCTGTACTTGGTGTAGTTGAAAATATGAGTTATTTTATTGCTCCGGACACAGGCAAAAAATATGATATATTCGGAACTGGCGGCGGCTCTTCCCTCGCTAACGAATTAAATGTTCCTTTCCTTGGAGGAATGCCTATCGATTCAAGAATCAGAGTTGGAGGAGATAAAGGAGTTCCAATTGTATACGATGCTCCCAACACTGAATATGAGAAAGTGATAATAGATATTTCTAGGAATTTTGGAAAACAAGTAGAAATCAGGAATAGTAACCCGGAATCAAAAGTTGAGATCCTTTTGGATGACGACGACAAATAAAGAGCGAATGTGAATATTTCAAAAGAACAAGTACTGAAATCACTCGAAAGCATGAGGCCATATTTGCAGGCCGATAGTGGTGATGTGGAATTAATTGAAATCAGCGAAGACGGAATTGTAAAAGTTAAACTTACAGGAGCCTGCAGTGTTTGCCCTATGTCAATTATGACACTTAGAGCAGGGATTGAACGGGCACTTATGAGGGAAATACCCGGAGTTCGAAGAGTAGAAGCCGTCAGTTAATTATTTTGAAATGTTATTTCTTTATGTAAATTTCAGACGGGTTTTGAAAAGATAATTTAAGCTGGGAAATGTTTGTTATGGAAAGCAGTACAAAAAAGACCGGGAAAATTATTCTATTATTTCTGGGTATTGCAACCCTGCTCTATCTTTTTTATCTGCTTTCAACTTTAATTATAATCATTGCAATTTCAATTCTCATCGCATTTATTTTTGAACCAATCGTAAAGATATTAGAAAGAGAAGGATTCAACAGGCTCAGTTCAACCTTCATAGTTTTTGTTGGCGTTACCTTCCTGATTTATTTTGGCGTATCATATTTCATCCCAAAATTTATTTACCAGCTGAATCACCTTGTAGAAGCCTTACAGGTTTATTCAATACACGATCAAATAGTTTCTGCTGAAAAGGAAATTCATAAATACCTTCCGTTTTTTAATCCCGGTGAATTATCCCAAAAAGTTGAAGATTTTATATCCTCAGGTATTGTAAACTCAGTTGATAAAATCTCAATTATTTTTACCAGTATAGTTTCTGTAATTGCTATTGTTATCATTGTCCCGTTTATAACTTTCTTTTTAATCAAAGACAGCAGAATAATCCAGCGCGGTATAATTCATATTATGCCAAACAAATATTTTGAAATGTCGTACTGGATTTTGAAAAAAGTCAGTATACAATTGGGCAGATTTGTAAGAGGATGGATATTTGATGCAGCTTTTGTTGGAATTTCCTGTGGACTTGGATTTTATTTTATTGGAATTGATAATGCACTTCCACTCGGTTTGGTTTCTGCTCTTGGTCATCTTGTCCCCTATTTCGGACCAATAATAGGTGGTGTTCCTGCAATTATTTTTTCAATAATTCAATACGGCGATCTCTCTCATGTACCTTTTATAATAATTTTGATGCTTGCTGTATACGCGATTGATAATGGTTTTGTACAGCCCTATGTCTTTGCAAAAAGTGTCGATATGCACCCGATAGTTATTATACTGTTGGTCTTAGCCGGCAGCCAGATTTTTGGGGTGATCGGAATGTTGTTGGCTGTGCCGCTGGCTTCGGTAATTAAAACAGCCTCTCAAGAGATATATTTTGCATTTAAGAATTACAGGATTGCGCGCCTATAAGTAGTTTTAAAATAAGGGGATTTAAATTGCAGAAAAATCCGGTGCTTTACGAAATAAATACGCGGGTCTGGATTAAACGGTTTGGTAAAGACAAAAAGCTCTCAGAAATTTCGGACGAATATTTTAAAGACCTGGCCGATAAAGGAATTAATATTGTATGGATGATGGGAGTCTGGGAAACAACTCCTCAGATAATTGAGAAATGCTGCCTCAGCCCTGAACTTGTCACTGCTTACAACAAAAGCCTCAACAAATGGAAAAGAGAAGACATAATCGGCTCGCCTTATTCAATCAATGATTATCAAATCAACCCTGATTTAGGTTCTTTAAATGATCTTAAATTACTGAGAAATCAGTTAAGTAAATTTCAAATAAAATTATTTCTTGATTTCATTCCAAATCACTTCAGTGCAGCTTCAAAACTAATTGATGAAAAACCAAAACTGTTTTTATCCGGTGATAAAGAATTATTGGATTATGACCCAGTCACATTTTTTAAGCCTGAGCCGGATAAAGATGAGATTTTTGCACACGGAAGAGATCCGTTCTTTCCTGCATGGAGTGATACAATTCAGCTAAATTACTATAACCCTGCTACTCGTGAATTTATGATAAACAAATTATTAAATCTTACTGAAATTTGTGATGGTGTACGTTGTGATATGTCTATTTTACAATTGAATAATATTTTTACAAACACGTGGTCAGGTGTTTTAAATAAATTGGATTACCCCAAACCTAAAAGGGAATTCTGGAAAGAAGCAATCGCAAAAATTAAATCACAAAACCCGGATTTTACGTTTATTGCAGAAGCTTACTGGGACCTGGAATTTGATCTTCAGCAGCAAGGATTTGATTATACATACGACAAAAGACTAACAGAAAGGCTAGTTATGGATGATATCTTTGGCATAAAAACTCATCTTGATGCTGATATCAGTTACCAGGAAAAATCCGTTAGATTTTTAGAAAACCACGATGAAAAAAGAGCAGTTACTGCATTCGGGAAGCAAAGGTCTCTTGCAGCTGCAACAATTATGAGCACTGTGCCAGGTATGAAGTTTTATTATGATGGGCAGTTCGAAGGTAAAAGAATTAAATTACCATTACAGCTTGGTTGTGAACCGGAAGAGAAGAAAAGTTATTCAGTTCTGAATTATTACTATCAGCTTTTGAAGGTAATACAAAATGATGTTTTTAAGCATGGTGTTTTTAAAAAATTAGAACCTGTTTCTGCAGGAGGGAATAATTATTCTTTTGAGAATTTTTTCTGCTGGCAATGGACTTACAAAAGAGAACTTTGTATAATAATTACTAATTATTCCGATATAACTTCGCAATGCAGAATAAAACTCGATATATTTTTAGATACAAATAAGATAGAATTGTTTGATCACCTAGCCGCCATTTCATATTCACGTAATGTTAATGAAATAAAATCACAGGGCTTGTTTATAGAATTAAAAGGATACCGCAGTCACATTTTTTCAGTTAAGTAACAGCTTAAAATTTGTAAATTACTCTTATCTAAAATCTCCCCAAAATAATAACAGTATGAAAATTGGTGTAATTATTCCTGCTTATAACGAAGAACTATCTATTGGGAAAGTTGTCTCGGGCATTCCCCGGAAAAAAGTCACAGAAATTGTTGTAGTAAATAATAACTCAACAGACAAGACAAAAGAAGTAGCAATTGAAGCAGGTGCAATTGTACTGGATGAATCTTTTCAGGGATACGGGGCGTCCTGTTTAACAGGGATAGAATATTTAAAATCTCGTAAAATTAATATAATTGTTTTCCTCGATGGTGATTACAGCGATTATCCAGAAGAAATAAAAAATCTTATTGACCCAATAATTAAAGAAAATTACGACTTCATAATTGGAAGCAGGATCCTGGGCAAAAGAGAAAAAGGAGCTTTGCCGCTCCAATCAAGAATTGGTAGTATTATTGCCGGAATTTTAATCCAATTATTCTGGAGAACAAAGTATACTGATCTTGGTCCTTTCCGTGCCATTAAAACAGAAAAACTTATCGAATTAAATATGAAGGATAAATGGTACGGCTGGACTGTTGAGATGCAAATAAAAGCTATCAAAAGGGGATTAAAATTAAAGGAAGTACCGGTCAGCTACCGAAAAAGGATCGGGAAATCAAAAGTAACCGGTACAATTAAAGGCACATTAATGGCCAGCCTGATTATTCTAAAAACTATTTTTACTGAATTTGTTAAAGACTGATGGAAAAGATTACTCAAAGAAATGCTGTTATTGTTTTTGCAAAATATCCTGATGAAGGGAAGGTAAAAACCAGGTTGGCTAAAACCACAGGTAAAAAATTTGCAACTGAATTTTACAAATTATGTGCGCAGCATACCTTTCAGGAATTAAAGAAACTTCCGGAAGAAACCATCCGGCTTTATATTTTTTTTGATAGCGACAATAACAGGGGGAAAATAAAATCCTGGGTAAATTCCGGTTTTCTCTTCCATCCCCAATCCGGCAAAAATCTGGGCGAAAAAATGTTTACCGCATTCAGCGAAATATTTGAAAATGGATTTGAAAAGGCTGTAATCATCGGCACCGATCTTCCGGATATTTCATCAGAAATTATTATTGAAGCATTTTCCGCAATGAAAAAGAAAGATGCTGTAATAGGGCCATCAACTGATGGCGGATATTATCTTTTAGGATTAAAATCTATAAGGAAAGAATTTTTTACTAATATCGATTGGAGCACTGATTCTGTCTACGAACAGACCATGGATAAATTAATTAACGCAAATATGGAAATACATACACTTAAAGAATTGATAGATATTGATACAGAAAATGACCTCATAGACTGGATGAGCAGCAAGAAACAAAACGAAAGCAACACACTATTCTCAAAGATGAGTTCAATTTACACTCCATAAAGATTTAATACCGCTGTTTCATTAATTCAACAAAATGAGAGATAAATGGAATTTTTTTGCCATTTATCGGCAATATTATACCATTGAGCGAATATAATTGCTATTGGTTGAATAGTGGGATTCAAACTATTTACATTCCCATAAGCATTACATATGTTGATTTAAAATCACAGGTTAACAATTAATTTTGCTTACGACTATTTTCTATTAATCAAAGGGCTTAGTAATGGATTTAACAAAGTTTGTATTATCTGCTGTTGCGGTAGTTGGAGGCTCCTTCTCAATTTTGGTAGCAGGATCCTATCTTGCTTATAAAATGAAGAAAAACTCCAACAAGTGACAAACACCGGCTGGTACAGTGGATTAGAATTTTACTAAATCACTGTACCGACTTTCTTTTACATCCAGAATATTTGACTTACACGTCTAATATAAAAATAATATATTAGCTCACCTTTTATCACTATTTAACCTTAAATAAAAACAATAAAGATCTTATTTTATTATCTTTGACTATTATTTATTAATAAACCATTTATAACCTTATTATGGCACAAAAAAACAGGAAAAAAGAACGGGTAATCGGGAAACCAATTGAACAAAAGAAGCATCTAATTGATCCGAAGTATAAAAGTACTGTCTGGACAATTATTATTGTAGTTGTGCTAATTGTATTCTTTATTATTAACAATACAAGAAAAGAACCGGATCAGGGTCCGTATCCGCCTAATTACAATCCGAAAGCAGCACAGGAAAGGCTTCAATAATTAAATCAGAATAAAATTACAGGAGATTTTTAATGAGACTAAAGATTTTAGCATCAATTTTTCTTTTTACCGCTGCAACCATAGTAGGCTGCGGTGGTAAAAATGTAAAAGAGGCTCCATCACAAGAGAATAATTCAACCGCAACTAATAATGCTACAAGCGTAGATAATTCAAATAAGGCACCTAACTTTTCATTAGCAAGTACAGACGGAAGTACGTTAAAGCTGTCCGACTTCAGAGGCAAAGTTGTAATTATTGATTTCTGGGCTACATGGTGCCCGCCTTGCAGAAAAGGTATACCTGATTTGATACAGCTTAAAAAAGATTTTAAAGATAAACTGGTAATTATTGGCGTTTCTGTAGATACTGATACTAAAAAAGATGTTGTTCCGTTTATTAAAAAAATGGGAATCAATTACCACGTAGCTTATGCAGACAATAACATAACACAGGCTTACGGCGGAGTACAGGCCATACCAACTTCGTTTATAATTGATAAGCAAGGCAAAATAGTTAAGTCTTTCGTTGGATTGCAGGATATAAGCACATACCAGAGTCTGGTTACAAATTTATTATAATAATTTTCTGCAAAAAAGCCCGGATTCATATTTGAAACTCCGGGCTTTTTAATTTTAAAAAATATAAGAGTTACTTTCCTTCCCTCAAATACTTCGGCTGTTCAAGCGTTAGGGTCAGTGAAATTCTGTGAGTGTCACCAAGTGTCTCATCGGAAGATCCGCTGAACTTTGCGAAAGAATAATCGATATTTAATTTCGGTAGTTTAACTCCCGCCCCAATTGTAAACTGCCTAACATCGTTGTAACCGGCACGTACCATAAAAATATTTTTAAAGTTGTACTCAAGCCCGTAATGCATATCAAAGCTTATAGGCCCCAAATTATAGTTGGCAGAATATTTTCTGCCTTCATATCTTATATCCATATCAATGGCCGGCAGAAATGTACCGCCTAAAAACTCAAATCTGTACGCGGCACCGACTTTTGAGGTGGGAGAAATCAATTCATTTCTTCCTGTACTCCAGGCAACAAGCGTGGTTGTTACATCCTGAATATTTGCTCCAAGGAATAAATTATCTGTCATCCTGTATTGAGCACCAACATCAAAACCGATTCCGGTTGCTCCGTATTCTGCCAGCACTCTCCTTATAATTTTTACACTGGCTCCGTAAGTAAATTTTTCTGAATGTTTTTTTGCAAATGAAAAATATATTGCCCAGTCCTGGTTGCTGAACTCGGTAATTTTACTGTAATCGAGTCTGTCGTCTTTTATATTCAGCTGACCGTCCCCGTTCGCGTCTACAAGAGCATTTCTTGTATCCGGTATTCCATCAATTCCGAGGCGCATAATACTCAGTCCAAAACTCATATCCGTTCCGTAAGGAATTGCTACAGCGGCGTAATCGTAATTTACAAGCGAACCGAAGCGCTCTTCGTGCATAAGTTCAACCTGTGGATAATTGAGATGTATCAAGCCGGCAGGATTGTAATAACCTGAGGTTACATCGTTCGCAACAGCTACATAAGCGCCGCCCATTCCGAGTGCCCGTCCGCCGACACCAATTGCCAGGAATTCTCCGGCATATTTTCCAATAGTTGTTTGTGCAGACATTTGCGGAACTGCTGCAAGAAGAAATGCGCCTAAAAGAAGATATTTTTTTAGAATCAATTGGACTCCAATAAAAAGTTTTCCAGGTTGTAAATTACTAAAAAAGTAAATTAAATCTAACCGCTATTTTTGATTTAATAATCAACTAACTATCAGAAATATCAAATACTACTACTGAAAATTAACCAGAGATTCATCATAATCTTCAACCTTCTTGTATCCCAGCAGGTTTAGTATGGTTGCTGCAATATTTGTCAACCCTGGATTTTTAACTCCACTCATTTCATATTCATCTTTGTAATCAGGATCATAAATTATAAACGGGACAGGGTTCAGTGTATGTGAAGTCTTAGGTGTTCTCTTCTCATCTTTTTCTGTGTACATTTCGTCCGCGTTACCGTGATCGGCAGTAACAAGTGCTATTCCGCCGATTTCTTTAATTACCTTTAATAATTTTCCGACACATTCGTCTGTGGTTTCAACTGCGGTCACCGCCGCGTCAAAATTTCCGGTGTGACCTACCATATCTCCATTCGGGAAATTTATTCTGCCGAATTTATAATTACCCGATTTTAACAGCTCAATAGTTTTATCTGTTATTTCATAGGCTTTCATTTTAGGGGCTTTGTCAAACTCAATTTTGTCGGATAGAATTTCTATATATTTTTCCAGCGCTTTATCTATGTAACCCGACCTGTTGCCGTTCCAGAAATATGTTACGTGCCCGAACTTTTGCGTTTCAGAAATCGCGAAAGATTTTACTTTTTCGGCGCACAAATATGCGCTGATGGTTCTGTCTATTTTAGGCGGGAAAACCAGGTAATTTTTAGGTATCAGAAGATCGCCGTCGTACTGCATCATTCCGCAATAATAAACATCCGGTACTCTCTGCCTGTCAAAAATATTAAGATCTTTTTCTTCGAAAGCTCTTGAGAGTTCGATGGCCCTATCGCCACGGAAATTAAAAAAGATAACAGAGTCTCCGTCTTCAATTGTGCCAACTGGTTTATCTTTTTCATCGACAATTACAAACGGATCGAGGTACTGATCGATAATTTTTTCGTTCTCAGCATAAAAAGTTTCAACAGCCTGTTTAGCGGATTTGAATTTTCTTCCTATTCCCAGTACGTGAGCCTTCCAGCCCCGTTCTACAATATCCCAGTCGGCGTTGTACCTGTCCATAGTAACTATCATTCTTCCGCCGCCGGAGGCAAATTTATATTCAAAACCTTTATCGGCTTTTATCTTCGCGAATAACTCCTCAGTCTGATTGAGATAATTTAACGCTGTTCTGCCGGGGACATCCCTTCCATCCATTAATGCATGAAGCCTTACTTTTTCTATTCCCAATTCCGCGCATTTATTAATCAGAAGGAATAGCTGGCTGATATTTGAATGAACATTTCCATCGGAAAGAAGGCCGATAAAATGAATTGTGCCACCATTTTTTCCTTTTGCAATAACATTGTCCCAGACATCAGTTTTAAATATGTCACCGGAACTCAAAGCTTTATTTACGAGCTTAGCTCCTTGAGCAAAAACTCTGCCCGCACCGATTGCGTTGTGACCAACCTCGCTATTGCCCATATCGTCGTCAGTCGGCAGTCCTACAGCCGGGCCGTGTGCATTGAGCTGCGTGTACAATTTTGAATTCATAAGTTTATCAAGCACCGGCGTATTTGCCCGGAGAACCGCATTGCCGTCATAGTCTTTGCCAATACCTACACCATCCATTATAATTAATAATAAGGGGCCTTTTCTTCCGTGAAATCTTTCCAGCTTTTTTAGTTTCAAATCCATTTTAAGTAAATCCATATTTTGGTTAATGCAATTGTTAAAAATAGCGACCTGTTTTTCCAAATTAAAGGGAAAAGGACGTCGGGCTAATTTCACTTGAGATTTAAATTGTATAACTGTCACTCTGAATTTATTTCAGAATC
>Ga0102950_1000152_pt1 | contig 17531 bp, 14 predicted proteins | sample SalPon2A_B_D2_MG_FD_78505 | JGI IMG/M metagenome (GOLD analysis project Ga0102950, IMG submission 78505) | Soil microbial communities from South San Francisco under conditions of wetland restoration - Salt Pond MetaG R2A_B_D2_MG | ecosystem: Environmental > Terrestrial > Soil > Wetlands | place...
AGTTCTGTAAATCTCACCACCTCCACCAACTATTAGTCCGTTTTCTTCATCTGCAAAAGAAACACTGCTAAGATAAATATCACTAATTTTATCCTGCTTAGTCCAGCTTACTCCCTGGTCAGTTGTTTTAAGTAGTTCACCGTTCCATCCAACAGCAAATCCTGTAGACGCAGAGGAAAAAGTGATGCTAAACAATAATTGATGCGAAGGCGATAAAGCTCTTTTCCAGGTTATTCCGGCGTCACTGGTTCTGATAATTAAACCATTTCCCCCAACTGCAAAACCTGTTTCAGTACCGGGGAAAAAATAAACGCCAAACAGTGATTCTCTCACATCTACATTAATTTCTTGCCAGGTAGCTCCCTTATCATTTGTATAGAGTATTAAACCATTTTCCCCCACAATAACTCCGCTTTTCTCATTTGTAAAACAGACAGCATTGAGAGTATGTCCTGAATCTGAAGTGTATATCTGTTTCCAATCTGCTCCACCGTTTTCTGTTTTCAGAATAGTCGAATTTTTTCCACAGGCGAATCCCAGAGAATCATTGAGAAAGAAAACGGAATTCAAATCATTTTCTGTTTGAGAATTAATAAATTTCCAGTCCGTCCTGATAAGATACGACGGATTTGAACTGTATGTATCTTTGCCCGTATCAATGTATTTTTTCCCCGCATTTGGAGTCAGCCGGAAATCAGAAACAAAGGAATAGACAATATAAAACAGGGCTAAAAATATCCCGATCACAAATAGACTTAGTGCAATACTTTTAGTCTTCTTAATCAAGTCTCCGCTTGATTGCTGTTGTTTTACCGATTTTTTCTTTTTTAATTTTTTTGCTTTATATGGCTTAAGAGGTACTCTATCTAGATCTGCATAAAACTCTTCGCACGAATGATACCGCCTCATTTTAGATTTACTTAAAGCCTTGCCAAGGATTGAATCAATAACAGGAGGGATTGTATCAAACTCGCTTGATAATTTTGTTGGGTTCTTTTTCAGGTGTCCTTCCATTATATGAAATTCAGTAGGCGCATCGAATGGAGTCCTACCTGAAAGAGCTTCATATAATGTGATTCCGACTGAATAAATATCGCTTTGAGGTGTTGGTTCCTGAGCTTTAATCTGTTCCGGACTCATATACAGAATGGTCCCAAGCTTGGTGCCGGTTTTTGTAATCCCGTGAACATCATTTAAAGATTTGGAAATACCAAAATCCATAATTTTCGCGATGCCTTCATCATTTAGAATAATATTTGAAGGTTTGATATCCCTGTGAACAAATCCCTTGGAGTGAGCATAAGATGCTCCGCTGAGCACCTGTTTAATAATATTTACAGTTTCCGGTATTTCCAGTTTTCCCAAACGTTGTATAATATGCCCAAGTGTTTCACCGCTTACATATTCCATTACAATACCAAAATGTCCCCTGGATTCTGTGAACCCATAAACAGGAACAATGTTAGGGTGATTTAACTTTGCCTGGTTTTTTGCTTCGCGTTTGAATCGTTCTATGAACTGAGGATTATTTTGTGATTGCTGGGTTAGTATTTTAAGTGCAACATATCTTTCAAGTTTCAGGTCGAATGCTTTATATACAACCCCCATTCCCCCTTCACCCAGAAGACTTACCAGCTTATAATGTTCAATTACTGAACCAATCATTACTATTTATCTCTGGTTAAAATTACGAACGAATAATTGTCCGGTGCTCCCCTTTCTTCTACAAGATTGGATAACTCATCAGAAATTTGGTCAAAATCGTTTCCAGATAATAACTCCTCAAGTTCAGAATCATTAACAACAGTTGTTACTCCATCTGAACAAAGAAAAAACTTTCCATAATCAGAAGAACTAATCTTTAGCTTGCTCAGATCAACTTCAACGGAAACATTATCACCCAGCGCACGCATAATAATATTCTTATTGGGATGATGTTCAGCTTCTTTCAGAGTCAGGTACCCCTCATCCACTAGTTTTTGCACCAACGAATGGTCCTTTGAAAGCTGTTTTAGTTTACTTTTTTTAAAGTAATAAATCCTGGAATCGCCGACATGTCCCCAGTAGGCATGATCATCTTTAAGAAATAAAGCTTCTACCGTGGTTGCCATCCCCTTCATATCAAAATCTTTATTTGATTCTTCAAGAACAGTTCTGTTAGCTTCAAGTATAGCATCTTTTATTCTTTCAAGTATCTCTTTTTCAACAGCCTCTTTAAACCTGGCAGCGATTGTTTTAACAGCCAATTTAGACGCCACATCGCCTGCCTTATTTCCTCCAAGTCCGTCACAAACAACGACGAGCATGCCGCCATCTATTTCAAAAACTCCGAGAGCATCCTCATTTTCGCTGCGTTTTAGCCCGGTATTCGATTGGGTTATATATCTAAAGCTCATAAACACCGTTAAATATTAGAAATGTATAAATAATTCTATGCCTGGTTGGATTACAAAATACATAAATCTTTCCAAAAAAACCCCTGTTTTCTATATAAATGGGATTTATGTTAATAGATATTGAGGTAACGCCCAAATAAATACCCGGTTATCCCACTAATTACTAGTTTGCTAAACTTAGGCTTTAACTGTATATTTGAAGCTAAATTATTTTTAAAAAGTCTGCCTTTTACGGCAAAACAAGCCCAATTGGCAGCGGATTAAATTAAAACAATTTTGCGAGAATGGCGGAATTGGCAGACGCGCTAGACTTAGGATCTAGTACCGAGAGGTGTCGGGGTTCGAGTCCCCGTTCTCGCACTCTTAACCATCTAAAGACTTATTTGAGGTAGAATTGGAAATAAAGATAAACGAAATAAACACATCTGAAAAAGAAGTTGAAGCTACTTTCAGTTATGATGAAGTTAAAAATGAAATTACTTCCGAAGTACAAAAACAGACCAAAAACATTCAATTACCTGGTTTCAGAAAAGGGAAAGTTCCCTTGCCAATGTTGAAAAAAATGTACGGTGATGCGCTGGAAATTGAAGCATCAGAAAAGGTTGCTAACAATAAATTCTGGGAAGTTGCAAAGGAGAAAGAATTAAATCCTATTGGACAACCAGTACTGAAAGATATTAAGTTCAATCCGGGTAAGGATCTTTATTTCAAAGTTCAATATGAAACATACCCGCAACTTGAAGTAAAAGATTATACAGGGCAGGAAATTGAGATCCCTGATTTTAAGGTTAAAGATGAGGATGTTCAAAAAGAGGTAGAGTATATACTAAAAGCAAATAGTACAAAAGAAAAAGCAGATGTAGTTGCCGATAGCAAAGATTATGTCCTGGATGTAGAAATTACCAGGCTTGATGAAAAAGGCGAGGTCTTCCAAGATTCAAAACCAGAAAAAATGCAGATTGACCTTTCTAACGAAAATGTTCAGAAAGAAATTGTTGAAAACGCTAAAGGGAAAAAAACCGGTGAGTCCTTTAACTTTTCGTTTAAAGATGAAAGAACAATTAAAGGCAAAGATGGAAAAGAAGAAAAGATTGATGAGACTTATTATTATAAAGCAGACATAAACGGAATTGAAAAAACAGTTTTCCCTGAGCTTAATGAAGAACTGATCAAAAAGGTAACAAAAGATAAAGTTAGTACCGAAGAACAATTAAGAGAAGAAATTAAAAAAGATATTCAGTCATTTTATGATCAAAAAACCGATGAAATGCTGAATAATAAAATGGTTTCCACTATCATTAAAAATAATGATTTTGTTCCACCAAGAACATTAGTAAATAATGTTCTCGGCGAACTCGTAAAACACGAAGAAGAGCACGCTAAGAAAGAAGGTCACAAAAAATTCGATAAGACTGAAGCTGCAAAAATGTTAACTCCCAATGCAGAAAATGAAGTAAAATGGTATTTGCTCAAAAGCGAGATACAGAAAAAAGAAGAATTAAAGGTTTCGGATGATGATCTTAAAGAATTAGCTGAGAAAGACGCCGAGAAAACAGGTATTGCAGTAGATAAGCTGATTAATTATTATAAATCATCTAACTTTGGTGAAAAATTAATCGACAAGAAATTATTTGATTTCTTTAAGGAAAAAAATACAATAAAAAAAGTGGATCCTGAGAAATTAGCAAAAACTGAAAACAAGGAGTCTAAATGAGCAAAAACAATGAAATTTACAGCCAGTTAGTTCCTTACGTAATTGAGCAAACAGGACGCGGTGAAAGAGGTATGGATATTTTTTCCCGCCTCTTAAGGGAAAGAATTATCTTTGTTGGTACTGCAATTGATGATCACGTTGCAAGCCTTATTATTGCTCAATTAATATTCCTGGAAGCAGAAGATGCTGAAAAAGATATTAACCTGTACGTAAATTCACCGGGCGGAAGTGTTACAGCAGGACTTGCAATTTACGATACAATGAAATACATCAAGCCTGATGTTGCAACTATCTGTGTTGGAATGGCAGCAAGCATGGGCGCAATTCTTCTTGCTGGTGGCGCAGCAGGTAAAAGAACTTCCCTTCCCAACTCTAAAATAATGATTCATCAGCCATGGGTCGGCGGTTTGCAGGGACAGACTACAGATATTGAAATTCATGCTAAGGAAATGCTTAAAACAAGAGAGACACTTTACAAAATACTTGTTGAGCATACTGGTAAAACTATGGATCAAATTACCAAGGATTGCGACAGGGATTATTTCCTGACGGCAGAAGAAGCAAAGAAATATAAATTGATTGATAACATTCTAGAAAAAAGAGTCACGCTGGATAAAAAATAACTATCTACAAAAAGAGGTTGAAGTTTTTCAACCTCTTTTTTATTACCCCTTCCCTGCTAAGATACTAAATAAAAATTTCTTCCTTGCATTACTAATATTTTGTTTTAATTTTTAACTTTATTTCAGTAACACTGAATTTATATGATTGGAATCAGATTTACAGATTTTAAGCCTCAGGATCCTGGCAAAAAACAATTTGAAGACTTACTGAATATTTTCCTGCAGCTTCTCACAATTTCATCAGGCGATGTTGCTCAGGCGATGGATTGGATGAACCAAATTGACAGTAAGTATGGCCTTACGGGCGAGAATTATGGCATGGGGGATTTTATAGATGAAATGAAAGAAAAAGGATACCTGCGTGAGGATGAAAAAAACGACAGACTTATTATTACTTCTAAAAGTGAACAATCAATAAGACAGCAGGCACTGGAAGAGATATTTGGTAAGTTAAAAAAATCTTCAAAAGGAAATCACAGAACACCGCATACCGGTCTTGGAGATGAGACAACATCCGACCGGCGTGAATATTATTTTGGTGATTCAATGGACCAGATCGATATGACTGATTCGATCAGAAATGCTCAAATCAATCACGGGCTGGATGATTTTAAGCTTACTGAAGATGATCTTGAAGTTGAAGAGAGGGATTTCAAAGCTCTTACTTCAACCGTTTTGATGATCGATATTTCACATTCGATGATTCTCTACGGTGAGGATAGAATAACGCCAGCAAAAAAGGTTGCAATGGCACTTTCCGAACTAATTAAAAGAAAGTATCCGAAAGATACACTGGATATAATTGTTTTCGGAAATGATGCCTGGCCAATAGAAATAAAGGAGCTGCCTTATCTTAATGTTGGCCCTTATCATACTAATACTGTAGCGGGACTTGAATTAGCTGTTGATATTCTCAGAAGGAGAAAAACATCGAACAAGCAAATATTTATGATTACTGATGGGAAACCAACCTGCCTAAAAACCGGGATTAAATATTATAAAAATAGTTTTGGGCTGGATAGAAAAATTATGAACAAAACCCTAGACCAGGCTGCAAAATGCAGAAAGCTAGGTATTCCAGTAACTACATTTATGATTGCACGAGATCCATACCTTCAAAGCTTCGTTCGTGAATTTACAAAAACTAATAACGGAAGAGCATTTTACAGCAGTCTTAATGGATTAGGCGATTATATTTTTGAAGATTATATTAGAAACAGGCGCAAGAACATTAAATAAATTACTTCCATTTTTTGAACATTCACTTCGATCAGGAGAAAAATAATTGATGAACTATATTGAGATTACAACACTGGGAGACTTAAAGAAAGCAGGATATAAACCCCGTTCAATAAAAGATGAACTTAGAGACAATCTAATAAAGAGCCTTAAAAATAACCATACACCCTTCGAGGGAATTCTTGGGTTTGATGATACTGTAATCCCGGACATTCAAACAGCAATTCTTTCAAGACATAACATTATTCTGCTGGGATTGAGAGGTCAGGCTAAGACAAGAATAGCACGTCTTATGATCAACTTATTAGATGAGTACATTCCTGTAATCGAAGGAACAGATTTGAATGATGATCCTCTATTACCACTTTCAAGAACTGGTAAAGATCTAGTTGAAGAAAACGGAGATAATACAAAAATCCGGTGGATGCACAGGTCGGAACGATACACAGAAAAACTTGCTACACCGGATGTTTCAGTTGCTGATCTAATTGGTGATGTTGATCCAATAAAAGCCGCCTCTCTCAAACTTCCCTATTCTGATGAGAGGGTAATTCATTTCGGTCTTATCCCTCGCTCACACCGTTCAATATTTGTAATAAATGAATTGCCTGATTTGCAGGCCAGAATACAGGTGGCTTTGTTCAATATATTGCAGGAATCTGATATTCAGATTCGCGGGTTTAAAATCCGCCTTCCTCTTGATATCCAGTTTGTCTTTACAGCAAATCCTGAAGACTATACGAACAGAGGTTCAATTGTGACACCTCTTAAAGACAGAATTGATAGTCAGATTCTTACCCATTATCCAAAAGACATGGAAATTTCAAAACAAATCACATCACAGGAATCTGTGATTACAAGTGATCAGCTCAAAACAGTTAAGGTTAATGAATTACTGAAAGATCTGATTGAACAGATAGCTTTTCATGCACGAGAAAGTGAATACATAGATGCGAAAAGCGGGGTTTCTGCAAGACTCACAATTTCAGCATATGAAAACTTAATTAGCACAGCTGAAAGACGACGAATTATAAATAATGAAAAAAAGACAGATGTGAGAATATCTGATTTATACGGTGTTATTCCTGCCATTACCGGAAAGGTTGAACTAGTTTACGAAGGAGAACAGGAGGGGCCTTTTAAGGTTGCTAACATCTTGATAAGTAAATCAATAAAATCTCTGTTTGAAGTTTACTACCCTACACCTGATTCAATTAAAAAAGAAGGAAGTAAAAATCTATATTCAAATGTTATTACCTGGTTTAACAAAGGTAATCAGCTTGATTTGCTAAATAACATTTCGGATAAGGAATATGAAGAAGTTCTTACCGGAGTTCCGGGACTTAAAGAAATAGTTATAGAAAAATTACCGGATGCTAAAAAAACAGAACAATTACTATTTATGGAATTTCTGCTTCACGGGCTGGTTGAATTTTCATTGTTAAGCAAGTTCAAACTTGAACGGGGATTACAATTTAAAGATATGCTGAGCTCCATGTTTACTATGCCTTCTAATGATGAAGACGATAATTTTGATCAGGAAGATAAGTACTTGTAAGTTCCAGTGGACTGTAGTTAATGATGCTATTTCTTTTTACTGAGTTTTAGAACAATACGCTGATTTTCTTTCTTTGTAATAAATTCTTTCAATGGTGTTGGAGTTTTAAAGATATCTACAAAGTCGGTTTTTTCTTTTGTACTGATTTTTTCCTTTTCTGATACATTTTTTTTCAAAAAATTACTAAAGTCACTTTTCTTTTTTTCTTCAATCAATCTTTCCTGTGTGGTAGTTTTTTCACTTGGATCGGCAATAGTCTTTGGGCGCGAGTTCATTCTAAGTATTTGAGCATAATCGAAATCTTTATCCTCTGCTACATCGTGTGATATCAATTTATAGCCTTCCTGCTCCACAGACTCCTGTAATTTTTCTTTTGGTTCAATATTTCCAGGATTCTTGATCTTTTCAGCAAATGATTTTTCCTTCTGGCCAGGTACTGCAATATTTCCGGAACCTTCGGGCTTTGCTTCACGGTTCCTTATCTCCCCTTTCCTTAAATCCCGGGGTGATGTGCCAAGTGAAACAATAGCTTCAGCAAAAACTTTATCGTTCTGAAATTTTGCTTCCATTGCTTCCAGGTCAACATTGTAAATTTCGGCATAATTTGGAAGATTGCCTTTCCTGTTGAGAGTAGTAAGTCCTACCTGTTGTATCCTGAACCTGAGGTTTTGCAGATTTTCAAGTTCGTTATATTCTTCCAGTTCTTTTACTGCAAAAACGGGATCAAAATAAATTAGCTCGGTATTTCCATTAATATTCAACAGAAACCCATAACGTGATAACTGCATCTTAAAATCCCTGATGTTTGTTAGCAATCTGTAAACAATCAGGTTTTTGGGTACATACTGATTGACAAACCTGCAAACGTCGGAATAATTAATCTTCCGCGCTAACCTTTCAGGATCATCCTTGAATATTATCTTAAAGTTTTTTTCAATATTAAAAAGATTTTGTGAATATATTATCACATCATTCTTTTTAACATCCAGAGTTTCAAGCAGCATTATCTACAAAAATTATTATAAATTTAGTACCAAGTTATAAAATAAATTGATTATTATGAATGAAATTCGGGCTAAATGATTTTATTCTGCCCAATAAACTACTCCTAATTCAAACGGACTAAACAATAATGGGTTCTTCGGTAATATCCTAATTGTAAATCCCTGTTGTCCGCTCATTTTGCACGTAATATTACCTGAGTATATAGAAACACCGCTTTTGGATTTAGCAGCAGTTGTTTCCATAATTTCAGTATTATTCAATTGCGGATAATCTTTGTTATCAAGAGGACCGTAGTAAATCTGAACCTCTACATCGATTGGCGTAAGACTGCCAAGATCGATTTCAGCCTTTACAGGGAATTCCTGCCCCACAAATATTTTTCCACTATTACCATTTGTCTCAATCCTTTTAACACTAACTCTGGACCAATCGTTCAAAATTGTCTGTTTCCAGTTTGCCAGGTCTTTAGCCTTTTTCCATTTTTTGTCTTGTAACTCCAGACGTTTATCGAAGCCTGATTTATAATATTTTGAAAAATATTCTTCAATCATTCTATGAGTATTAAATGCGGGGCCAAGTTTTTTCATAGAATTTTTAACTCTTGCTATCCACGTTCTTGGAAGCATATCTTCACCTCGTGAATAGAAAAGTGGAATAATCTGAGTTTCAAGTGTGCTATAAAACTGACGAGCTTCCACTTCATCCTGATAATCGTGATCCTGATATTCTTCCCCGTTTCCAATTTTCCAGCCGACTTCCGGATCAAATCCTTCATCCCACCAGCCGTCAAGTACACTGAAATTTAATCCGCCGTTTGCAATTACTTTCATTCCTGACGTTCCACTCGCCTCCAGAGGTCTTCTCGGTGTATTTAACCATATATCGCATCCTTCAACAAGATAACGCGCAACATTCATATCATAGTTTTCAATAAACACAATTTTTCTTCTGAATTTTTCATCCTTGGCAACCTGGAAGATTTGCTGAATTAATTTCTTTCCGGCTTCGTCCTGTGGATGAGCTTTACCTGCCATAATAATCTGTACAGGATAATCCTTATTGCTTAGAATATCATACAATCTCTCTATATCCTTAAATATCAACGTTGCTCTCTTATAGGTAGCAAACCGTCTTGCAAATCCAATTGTAAGAGCAGTCGGGTCCAGCACCTCGGCAGCTGCGGCAACATCGCTCTGGCTTCCGCCCCTGCCTTTAATTTGCTTTATTAACCTTCTTCGTGCAAAAGCAACCAGACGTTCTCTTCTTCTCTCGTGAGTTCTCCAAAGTTCTTCGTCCGGGATCTTATCAATTCTCATATAAAGGTCTTCTGATGCCGGATTATCTACCCATTTTTGTCCAAGATACTGAAGCATTAAAGTTTCCATTTCGTTTGAAATGTGCGAACGTGTATGAACTCCATTTGTAATATAGCCGATTGGTATTTCATTGAACGGAACGTTCTTGTAGCCGGACACCCACATTTTTTTAGAAACCTCTCCGTGCAATCTGCTAACTCCATTTACAAATCCTGCTGTATTCATAGCAAGGTGAGCCATATTAAATGAACTGGAATTTTTATCGTTATAAATATTTCCCAACCCATAAAATTCTTTATCAGAAATATTTAATTCTTTACGATAATAATCTCCAAAGTACTTTTCAACAAGTGCATTTGGAAAGACATCTATTCCGGCTGGAACCGGAGTGTGGGTTGTAAATACATTAGAATAAAATCCAATCTCTTTAGCTTCTGAAAAACTTAAGCCTTCATTGTTTATAAGGTACTTTATCCTTTCAAGCGACATAAAAGCTGAATGGCCTTCATTCATATGGCAAACCATGGGTTTAATACCCAAAGCATGCATTGCTCTTATTCCACCAACACCAAGTATTATTTCCTGTTGAATTCTTGTTTCATTATTACCGCCGTACAGTGTCTCGGTAATTTTTTTATCTGCATCTGAATTTTGAGATAAATTAGTATCAAGCAGGTATAAAGGAATTCTGCCCACCTGAATTTTCCATAGCTGAAAGAGAACATCACGATTCATCATTCTCACAGAAACCGTAAGAGGGTCTCCACCTTCATTTCTTACAAGTTCCATTGGCAGGTTTTCAAAATCATTCATTTCATATCTTTCCTGTTGCCATCCGTCTGATGTAAGATATTGCTGGAAATATCCTTCCTTATATAAAAGCCCTATTCCAATTAATGGAATACCGAGATCGCTACATGCCTTTAAATGATCGCCGGAAAGGATACCGAGTCCCCCGGAATATGTCTGCAAACATTCAGCCAGACCAAATTCTGCTGAAAAATATACGATGTTATTTTCTTCATACTGGGAATAGTTTTTCTGGAACCAGGTTTTTTCTTTCAAATAATCCGCTAGTTTCTGATGCACCCTGGAAAGATGAGATCTGAATCCATCATCTTTAGAAAGTTCCTCAAGGCGCTCCTGACTTGCTCTTCCAAGGATCAAAACAGGATTATGATTAGTTTCCTCCCACAATTCCTGGTCCAATCTCCTGAACAATTCTCTTGCATCAGGATTCCAGCTCCAGTGAATATTATATGCTACCTCACGAAGCTTCTCAAGGTTTTTAGGTAAAGAAGGTACGACCTGGTAAGTGCCAAGAAATTTATACATTAATTCTCCGTAAACTTTATTTGATTCATTTTTAGGCAGATATGATACTTTCTGAATTTAAAATATAGTAATTCTAAAACTAGCATAAAATATCAATAATACCTTGTTTTTAAGTAGTTTCTTTAAAATGATTATAAAAATACTACCTAATCGGGTAGGTCAATTGGCTTATCAGGAGAAAAATCAGTTCTTAATTCTAGTTAAGCACAGGGATGAAAAAATCAGTAAATTTAGCACGAACAATATAACACACTTAAAAAGGGAAATAAATGGCTTTTGAACTTACATTTAACGACACACCTAAAAATTTAGTTGCTAAAATAGAAAAAGCAATAACTGACCAGGACGGCAAGTTTAATGGCAATGAAAAAGAGGGTAAAATTGAAATATCAACACCGGTTGGTAATGTTTCAGTTGGATATAAAATTGAGGGGCAAAAAGTAAATGTTGATATAATTGAAAAACCAATATTCATTCCGGAAGAAATGATTAAAAGCGAAATATTAAAGATGATTTAGTACTTATTAGCTTTTCACCATTATTTCAATTAATAAAATTGGTTGTTGCAATCTATTAATGTTTTTTTATCAATATTAATGTAGCATCATCATCAGGTTCAGGACAATAGACTCTAAAATCATCTTTTATCCCGTGGAATATTTCGGCTGAGGAAAGATGTTTCGTAGAAATCAATTGTTTCTCAAGTCTATCAATAGTGTAATTTAGTTCACCATTCCGCTGCTCAGAGAAGCCATCTGTATAAAGAACAAGTATGTCTCCCTGCCCCATCACATTCAAAGTGTTAATTGAATATCTTTTTTTGTAGCCAAGAATTCCACCACCGACTTTTCCATCAATATCAGATTCTGAAGGAAGTGTTCCTATGGGCGGGTAATTTACAAGGTTAAGATTATCAATTTTTACAATTTTATTATATTCATTGGAAAATATTAACGGCAGCGGATGACCTGCCGATATAAATCTAAAATCGCCATTGTTATTAATTTCACCATATATCATAGTGATATATTTTTCAATACTGGAAGAATCATAAAATCTCTGGTTGATGGTTTCAAAAAGATCCACGGTAATTTCACCATAATTTGAAAGTTCATAACTGGCCCCTACAAGAAAAGCCTGATGAAGCATTGCATTCAATAATGAATCTGTAATACTATGTCCGCTGACATCCGAAAGAAGAATTCCTGATTTATTCTTTAATTCTTTCAACTTGTCCCTGACCCATGTTTTACCTGAATAGTCAGCCTGTGATATTCTTTCATCAAGATTAAAACGTTTCGCAAAATCCACATAAATTATATGGTCACCGCATACGTCGCCTAAAAGAGAAATTGTCTCACCATAAATATCCAGCCCTTGAACTGATGGAATTTCACCGGGGTTCGGCTTAATATTTTTAGCTATTTGTTGAAAATTTATTATTTCATTAGTGTCATTTACCATTAGAATTTAGAGCCTTAATTTTTGGATGCGCTAATATAGCATTTAAAAGTAATGTTGCCACAATAAACAGATTAAGAAACCATTAAATTACACAAACGAATTAAACAGAGGATAGGAAATGTATTATTAGGCTGTTATTAGCTTGTTTTAGGTAAGTTTAATTAAAATTAGAAGTGAGAAATGCGTGTATTAGGGAAACGAATTTTAGAGACGCGGATGCCCGCATCTCTAAAAAAAGATTTACTTTGTTTTATAAACGCTTAATAACCATTTTGCTACAGCCTTTGCCTGATCAGGTCTTAAGCCCGGATTGGGCATAGGGGGATATCCGGGGTTATTTTGTGTAGGATTCAGTATGAATTTAACCAACTGCCCTTCTTTGCCTTCATATTTAGGTAGTGTCTGTTTATAAGGTGGCCCGACTACCTTGTGATCAAATGCATGGCAGGAAGAACAAATATTATTAAATATATCCTCTCCATTAATTTTAGGGGCTTTATTAGCACCTGTTAACTGCGCCATCATATCATCATATTTATTACTCAAAACAACTGTTTGCATTTCAGTGGCATTATCAACTGCTGTTTGATCTTTAATAACAACAGCCATTACAACAAGAATCAAAACGATGTATAAAATTCCTGTGTATTTAACATTAGCATTTCTCAGCATTGAATACAGTAAATGATAACTGAGGAACATCAGTAAAAGAGCCATTGTAGCATAGCCAAAAATTGTACCTGATATAGCTGTATCAGGCAATGAGAATATCGTTAAAGCAAGTAATAGAGGTAATAATAATCCTGCGAATAAGGCATAATGGATTCCTGTTTTCCGTACAAACTCTTTGTACCCATCATCCTTTTCAGTAATACCACCTTCCCAGTAAAAATATCTAAAAAGTATTGTACCGCCTGTAAATGTTAAAGCGAGTGCAATAAAGAAAAGAAATCTGGAAATAGTAACCCAGGAAAATAAAATTGCAAAGAAATTACTTCCAATACTCCAGTCTTTAGGAAAAGTAGCAATTGATATACCAGCAACAAAAACCCAGATTGAAACAAGCAGCAAAGCCAAGCCGTAATATCCGGTACGCATGCTCATATGTTTACTGGAATCTTTCAGTTCCGAAATTTCCTTGGCTAGTTCTTGATCTTTCGTTTTTGCTTCATCAAGGGAAGTAAAAATCATACTGAATTTTACCGAATACCTGTAAGTATAAATAAAAATCAGAGCGAGAATAATTACAAAGAAAGAGACAGTAAGATAAAGTACCGACAAAGTACTGCCGAGATGCAGTAATTGTGCGTAAACCAGAGTTGCGGTAAGTACAGGCACCGCACCAAGTATAATTCCAACACCTTTATTAACGGTAACAATTTCAATTATTTCTCTGGCAAAACGAAGATAATGAGGCTTGTGTTCCTTAGTTCCTTTATGTTTATAAAACAAAGAGAGGAAGGTTCCCCCGAGAATCATACTTATAAAGGGCACAAAAAGAAACATTACTAGCATCACAAGGTAATGCAATAGTTGTAAATGTTCCGAAGATTGAGGTATTACAAATTTTTCTAAAAACTCCATCGTTTAATGCTCTCTTTTTTCAGTTAAAATAATAATACTAGTTTATCAATAGAGATCAGTAGTACAACCAGTAACGCAAAAATATTTATCTCCCTAAAAGCGAATCCGAAATATTTTTTCTCTTTCGTCGATTTCAATAATTTAACCGCTCCCCATACCATCCATAAACCAGCGGCTAAAAGTCCAAAATTAATTAATTGTGATCTCACTACCCCAAAAACAGGCAGCAACAATCCTATTACAACAGTGGAGGCTATCCAAATAAAAGTAATTCTTCCAAGCTGTTCCGAATTGAAGATTTGAGTTAATGTAGGAAAACCAGCCTGTTTATAATCATCACCATAAATTAACAGCAACAGCCAAAAATGAGGTATTTGCCAGATAAAAAAGAAAAGTGCGATAATGCCAATCTGTGGATCAAAAATACTTCCTCCACCTGCTACCCAGCCAACCGCCGGAGGTATTGCACCGACCATTGAGCCTGGAATAATAGCAAATGCATTTTTCTTTTTTAGTGGTGTATATATTGCATTATACCACGCCAGATTTAATAGGCCGAGTCCAAGAGCTATCAATCCGGATCCCAGATAAAGCATAACTGAGCCAACTATTACCAGAAGCAAAGCCAGATTAAGAGCATCCTGTGCAGAAATTTTTCCTGCTGGAATAGGCCTGTTTTTTGTTCTTCCCATCATTGCATCAGTATTTCTTTCCTGGTAATGATTTAATACGGCAGCTCCACAAGCAAGCAAAAGTATTCCCAAAATGGGAGTGATCATATTTAATGAAAACCCACCTGCAGCACACAAATAGCCGAAGATAGTTGTGATAGTCACAAAAGAAGTAATCCTTATCTTGGTAAGTTCCATGATAAGATCCGTCTTTTGTCTGAGACTAAGAGCTATTACAGGGCTACTAATGTTTTCGTTTATCATTATTGATTACTTGTATCTTTAGAATCACTGCTCGTTGCAGCTTCGGTTTTAGGCGCTTTACTTTCCAACCACTTCTTAAATTGCTTTTCAGGAATAACTTTTACGGCAGAATACATATAAGAATGATTCAACCCGCAGTACTCTGCACAAAAGACCTGGTAAGTTCCTAACTCTTCAGCTCTGAACCACGCAACGTTTGTTCTGGACGGAATACAATCTTTTTTAACCCGAAATGCCGGGACATAAAATGAATGGTCAACATCAATAGAATGTAGATTAACTTTCACATTCTTATTTAACGGTACATACAAAGTATCACTTTTTACCCCATTCGCATATTTAAATGTCCACTTCCACATTTGTGCTGTTACATCAACAACCATTGAATCTTTAGGAGGAGTTGAGAGGTCTTTATATCCAACCCATCCAAGCCAGAACATAACCAACGCTATTAATGTAGGAATTACAGTCCAGGTAACTTCCAGAGCTGTACTACCGTGAATATTGACGGCCTTTTTGTTTTTCTTCCTGTTATATTTTACTACAAACACAACCATCATAGTAGTAATTAATAGCAAAAAGAAGACACATATTGCTACTATAATAAAAAAGGTTGTATCAGTTTCGTGTACAAAATTTGATGCTTCTGCAATCATTGTCATTGTTTTTTAGACCTTACATATTAGAAAAATCAGAGAATAATAATACTATTGATACTATTAGAAAAAATAATGCGACCATTACGAATATTTTAAATGGTTTAGACTCAACATTGAGGTGCATAAAAACAGTTAAAACCAGGTAAGATTTAACCGATGCTATTATTAAAGCCACTACAATTGTTACCTCTCCCAGATTTACACCTGCAACTACAGCTGTTATAGCAGTAAGAGTTAAAAGAGCCAACCATACAACTATATACTTACCGTAACTATGTCCTGGCTTTTCTATGTGTTGTGCTATTTGTTTTTCCATAAAAAGTACCTCAGGTTATAAGATAGAATAATGGGAAGAGGAAAATCCAGATAATATCTACAAGGTGCCAGTATAATCCGGCTGCTTCAAGTTTCACAGTCTGATCTGGTGTTATTACATCCTTCATAGTAAACCGCATCATAAACATAATTATTACCATTCCGATAATAACGTGTAATCCGTGCAATCCAGTCATTACATAATAAAGACCAAAGAATAAAATATGTCCCGGCGGCTGGCTCAATAATTCAGGAGAGCCCGGAAAATTACCGTGATGAATTTCAGCCATCCATTCAAAATATTTATTGACAAGGAACACAAGCCCGAAAATGACCGTTGTCCCCTGCAGAATAAGTGAAAGTATTTTCTTTCCGTTCTGCATAGCAACAATTGACAGTGCTATTGTTAAACTACTTGTAAGAAGAATTATTGTGTTTGTTGTTCCTATAAAAACATTCATAGATCTTGCGGCAATATAGAAATCCTGGTGATGCAAGTATCTGTAAACAGAATACATAAAGAACAAACCCCCGAAAAGAACCAATTCTGTAAAAAGGAACAGCCACATTCCCATCCTGGAACCAATATCATCCCGGTGAACGTGAGCGGCTGCAGTGTGCTCTTGAGTACTCACTATACCTCCTCTACTATATCATTTTGTTTGTATTCGTACGGACCATCTACCACATTAGGAATCTCTTCGTAGTTTTCCAAAGGCGGCGGTGTCGGTACAGTCCATTCAAGGGTTTCTCCACCCCAGAGATTCCTCGCGGTAATTTTTTCCCCACTGAACACTGATCTTAATAGATTATATAACATAAAAAGTATTCCTGCTACCATTATCCAGGAACCTACCGTAGCTATAACGTGGTAAACCTGGTATTCAGGAAGATAATTATAAGATCTCCTGGGCATTCCTAACCAGCCGAGGATAAAGAACGGAAAATACAAAATATTAAAGCCGACAAAGATGACCCAGAAGGCAACCTTAGCTTTTTTAATATTATACATCTTACCAATCATTTTAGGCAGCCAATAGTGAAGTGCAGCAAAGATTCCGAACCCGGCTGTACCGAAAACAACATAATGGATATGCCCTACTATGAAATAAGTGTCAGTTAAATGTATATCTACTGAAAGAGCTCCCTGTATGATTCCAGTTAATCCTCCAATAGTAAAAAGGAATATAAATGCCAGTGCATAAAGCATTGGTGGATCAAGTGAAATGGAACCTTTGTAAAGAGTAGCTGTCCAGTTAAAAACTTTTACAGCACTTGGTATAGCTACAAGGAATGTTAATAATGAAAAGACAAATTCACCTGTATCGCTCATTCCAACTGCAAACATATGATGTGCCCAAACTAAAGAACCAAAAACAGCTATTGCG
>Ga0102950_1000153_pt1 | contig 17445 bp, 11 predicted proteins | sample SalPon2A_B_D2_MG_FD_78505 | JGI IMG/M metagenome (GOLD analysis project Ga0102950, IMG submission 78505) | Soil microbial communities from South San Francisco under conditions of wetland restoration - Salt Pond MetaG R2A_B_D2_MG | ecosystem: Environmental > Terrestrial > Soil > Wetlands | place...
ACCCCGGCGGGCCGAGACTCCCTGCGGCGAAACCTCGATATCGACCGTCTTGATTACGTTTTCATCACTCATACTCATCCCGATCACTGCGGGCTGATGGAGGAGCTTGAACAGGCAGGAGTGACGGTTGTTCTTTCGCGCTACGATCTTTTCGATCAATTTTCGATCAATACGGGGATCGACAGCCTGAAAAATATTTTCAGCGGCCTCGGTTTTCCTCAAAGTGAGATAGGAGTTCTCGGCGAAATCCTTCGTTCCTTCAAAGAAAAAATCCATCTGCCGAAGCGTTACCACGTTCTCGAAGAAGAGAGAACCCTTCTCGATGAGCTGGGTGTCGACTATCTTGCCTGCCCCGGTCATACCCAGAGTGATATCGTCTATCTGGTCGGGGACCAGGTGGTGACCGGCGACAGTATCCTGAAAGGTATTTTTCAGGTCCCGTTGCTCGATGTGGATTACCACGATCCGGGGCGCCGCTTCGACAATTATGCGGCATATTGCCGCAGCATTTCCAAGCTCCACGGCTTAAAAGGACGGATCCTGCTGCCCGGACATCGTGAAGCTGTTTCGGACCTTGCCGAAGGACTGTTGTTTTATGTGCGCAAGATGATTGAACGCGCAGCTGTCGCGGCCCCCTACCTGCGGGACGGCTGCTCAGTTTACCAGACGGTTCATCATCTTTTCCCCTCTTCACAGATACCGACCCCGTTTGTGAAATATCTCAAGACATCTGAAGTGGCGTTCGTCGCCGATTTTCTGGCTGACCCGCTTCCGTTGGTCAGCGCCTTGCGTGAGCAGGGACTCTTGCCCGCCGTTTTTAAACCGTTGCTCGACTTGTTCGGCCCCGCGGTTTTCGAGACGGGATCGAATTCGAAACTCGCCCAGGAGGTGGAATGACAGACGAAGCTTGCATCCATGTGAGCCGTGACGACGGAATTTGCACGATCACTTTCGATCGGGTGGCCAAAAAAAACGCTCTCAACATGGCAATGTACGCTGAACTGAATACGGCGCTGGACGAGGCGGTGTCCGACGACAAGGTGCGGGTGATCCTGGTGCGCGGCGCCGGTGGCGATTTCACCAGCGGCAATGACCTTGAGGACTTTGCCCGCTTTGATCCCGCCGGGACCGAAGAGTCGGTTGTCCGGTTTCTCTATCGGCTGGCAGATCTCAATAAGCCGCTTGTCGCCGCCGTGGAAGGGGTTGCTGTCGGCATCGGAACCACGCTCCTGTTGCATTGCGATCTGGTTTATGCAGCCGACAATGCGATGTTTCAGCTTCCGTTTGTCAAGCTCGGCCTTTGCCCGGAGGCGGCATCGAGTCTCTTGTTGCCGCTGTTGGCGGGTTATCAGCGTGCGGCGGAGTTGCTTCTGCTGGGCGAACCGTTTTCCGCACAAAAAGCCCGTGAAATAGGCCTGGTCAATGGGGTGTTTGCTGCAGGGGACGTTTTCAATGAGGCCTTCGGGCAGGCCCGCAAACTGACGGCGCTGTCGCCGGCGGCTATTTCAGCCTCCAAGGGGCTTTTGCAGCGCAGCCGCAGAAGTCTCGTGACCGAGACGATCACAGCTGAATTGGCAGTCTTTCGACAACGCCTGGCATCACCCGAGACATCAGCGGCTTTGTCTGATTTTTTCCAGCGAACGCTAAAGAAGAAACAGGGGTAACTGTTCGGGTTGTGCAGGAGTGGCCTCAGGCCGGTTGCTCCAGGAGCCGCATAAACCCATCCATGGGGCTCGGCTGTCGCCATCCCGGCGGCAGACGCCCCTTGCGCAACCGCCCTGAGGCTTTGAGGTGAATGATTACAAACAGGGGAGGGGGAGCGGACTCTTTCTCAGCCTCCGAGCATGCCGTTTTTGAGGCGCTTTATTGCATTGGGGCCAAAATAAATCTCAAGGACGGCCCGGTTCAGGGCCGGGGAGTGGAATGTCGCGACAGTTGAGCCGTTATGGGTGATGTCAAGAGCCCCATCGGCATGGAAGACAAGGCTGACGACATCACCTTCAGGGACATCGAATCTGAACGCATTCAGAAAGGCCTGGCCTTCGGACGTCGATGAAAATCCCGGTTTGACGTCGTCGAAATCATCGGAATAGGTCCCTCGCATCTGGCTGGCGCTGACGCGATGGTAGATGAACTGCATGCGGATGACTTTGGGCAGATCATTGCGGTAAAGCTGGGTCGGCTGAGTCACCTTGACCGGCGTGTAGAGAGCCCCTGCGTAAATTTTGAAAAAAAACTTCGTCCTGAGTCCGCATCCATTGAGCGCAAGGGTCTGGTTGTCGACCGCGAAGTGGTCAGGAATATTGAGGCCGTGGAATTCCAGTCCGTACGCAGACGTAAACGTCATGAAGAGAAACGCTGCCAGCAAGATGGCGGTTCTGCGCATGGGGGACTCCAGTTATCCGTTCTGTTCTTTGAGGAGATCGAGAATGCGGGTACGATAATCGACGATATCCTTGCGCAAAGAACTCAATTTGGAAATTTTATCGTCGATTTTGTTAATATGCTCATCGAGAAACTCAAGAAGTTTCGGCATGATTTTATCGGTGTTCTGATGAACTCGATAGTTCTCGGCCAGCTCGTGCATTTCCCTGAGGGACAGGCCGAGTTCCTTAAGCTTTAAAATGAACTTCAGACGTTTGACGTCCTCTTTCGAATAAACGCGGCTTCCACCGTCCAGACGGCGGGGAGGGGGCATCAGGCCAATCTCCTCATAATAGCGGATCGTCCGAGTTGTAATCTTCAGTGACTCGGCCACCTCACCGATCTGGATGTCTTTTCCCGGCCGGTTCTTCATTGCTTTAACCTTTACGTAATGAGATGTCATCAAGACTACAAAGATATCTTTCTCTTGTCAATAAAAAAGCGTTCTATTATTATTTGAGAAAAAACTTTGCCGAGTATTTTAAGCCGGTGGGCAGAAGAAGACGAGATGACTTCCACTCTGAACGAAAATCATTCTGGTGCGACCGTGGTTATAGCGTATGGGGAATCCTTTCGACCTCAGCTGTGGCATTCTTCTCTGAAGAAGTGCGGATACCGCTGCGTAACGGTCTCGGACGTTTCTTCGCTACGAGACTGTCTCCATGATTTTCCTGACCTGCTGCTTCTTGACTGGACTTTATCCGAGAACGTATCGCGTTCGCTTTGGGAAGCGCTCGAGCTGGATTGTCAAACCGCGGAAGTCCCGTGTCTGGTTTTTCCCGATACGCTTTACTCATACCCCGACTGGGTGGCAGGATGCCTGCGCAGGCTTGACGACCTCGACGAACTGCTGGGCAAAGTGGCCAGCCAGCTTAAAATTGCACGCTTGTCGCGAGACCTGAATCTGGCGCATGAAAAATTGATCGCCAAACAATTTCAACTTGATGAGAGTTTGAAATCGGCGGCTCATATCCAAAAAAGCCTGGTCCCGGCCAATGCTCCTCGGGTATCGCGTTTTTCTTTTTCCTGGCAATTTCTTCCCTGTGAGAGGGTCGGCGGGGATCTGTTTAATATTCACTGGCTGGACGAGACGACCTTGGTGGTTTATGTTCTCGATGTCAGCGGTCACGGGATCTCTTCAGCCATGATGACCGTCTCGATTTCTCAGGCTCTTTCTTCTCAAGGCGGCCAGTTGTTGAAACACCACAGTGATCAACCGCCCTTTTATGAAATCGTGCCACCTGACCAGGTTTTGGCCGAGCTTGATCAGGAATACCCCTTCGAGCGATTCGAGATGTTTTTCAGTATTTGCTATATGCTGATTGACGTTCGAACGGGACATGTCCGCTACAGCAATGCAGCCCACCCGCCGCCAGTCCTTGTTCGCGCTGACGGGACCATGCAGATGCTTGATGCCGGCGGGACTATCATCGGTCTCGGCGGGCTGGTTCCCTTCGAAGAAGGCCAGACAGAATTATTTCCTGGTGATCGTCTTTTTCTGTACACCGATGGGATTGCCGAGGCGTCTAATTCTGCGGGAGATTTTTTGGGCGATGACCGTTTCCGGAAAATGTTAAACGATGGAGGCGAGGTACCGCTTGCAACGGTGTGCGAGGATGTCGTTGGCGCAGTCTACGAGTTTTGCGGCGAGATGAAGGTTCAGGACGACATTACTTTGTTGGGAATCGAATTTTGCAGCCCATAAAAAAGAGCCCTTGTGGGCTCTTTTTTATGGGACCTATTTGCTCATTCCAAGCATCGCGTGATACTGCTCTTCGATAATCACTTCGTGATGATGTGTTGAATCGGCATTGGCCAGGTAGACCGATTTCACTTTCGGGTCGTCAATCAGTGTCGCGGTCTCCCTCAGGTCTTTCTCCAACTGGATTTCCTGCTCAATTGCCAGTTCCAAGGCCTTGCGCTCATCGAAATCAGCCATGAGGCGTTCTTGAAGAGCCTTGAACCATGAAGATTCGGTATTGGGCCTCTGGTTGATAAAGTCTTCAAAAGGGATCAAACCGGGGTCATGAAGCAAATGATAGAACGAACGGGCGTGCTGTTTTTCCTCCCGAGCCAGCATTTCAAAGGTCTCTTTAGCACGGGAGTCGTCCATTTTCATTGCCCCGTATTTGTAGAAGTCCATGGCGTCTTTTTCTGTTTGCATCGCCTCATGGATGGCTTTCGTCACGTCGATCGTTGCCTTCATTTTGCTCCTCCCGGAAATTAAATTTTTTGACTGAAAAATTTTATCACAAAAAATGTCCTTCATGTAAGCATCTATTGCTGTCGCGATGGGGATTTCGTCAGGTATGATTTATTCATGGTTTGAAAATACTCTGCTGAGATCACAACCCAATTGCTGAACCTCGTGCCTCGAATTGTTGATCGATTAAATCCATTATAGCCCTAAGCTATTGTTTCATATGTCTTATTGTCTTGCATCAAGGACGCATTTGACGGTATAAAGACGATCGGTTGAAGGCCCCCGGGGGCGAGTGTCTATCTGCTTAACTCATTTAATTCTGTTTACGGTGTTGATATGAAAATCTTTAAGTTCCATGTCTTGTTGACAATTTTGGCTTTTGCGCTGGCCGTTCTTACGGCCATCCCTGCCCCTGCCTCGGCGGCGACCATCGGCCCGAAGATGCAGACGGCTCTGCAGAACCTGGCCGGAGGCGCCACTGTCCCCGTCATTGTGACTTTTGTGGACCAGGGCGAAGGTCTGATCCAGGCTGCCGGCGCTGATGCGACTCGCCGGGGGGCAAAGCGTCTGGCTCTTCTGCAGCGGCTGAAAGAGCATGCGCAAAACCTGCAGGCTCCTCTACGCCGCTATCTGCAAAGGCAGGGTGTGACGGATTTCCAGAGCCTTTGGCTGATCAATGCCTTGTCATTCCGTGCAACAGCGGAGCAGATCAACACGATTTCCGCTATGCCGGAGGTGGCGAAGGTTGCTCTCAATGCCACGGTTTATGCTCCTGAGACGCCTTCCGTGACGTCTTCGGTCGCAACCCCTCAAGCCGTTTCAATTCCGTGGAATATTTCCGCGGTGAATGCTCCGGAGTTGTGGAGTAAAGGGGACACCGGTCAGGGAGTCGTCGTTGCCCTCCTCGATACCGGTGTCGATTATGCCGGCAATTCTGATCTTCGTGGGAAGTGGCGTTCTCAAGGGGGGTGGTTCGATCCCTATGGAGGAACGCAAACCCCCTATGATTACCCCGAGAGCCCTCATGATCCTGATTTTGGCCATGGAACCGCAGTGGCAGGACTCATCCTCGGAGGAAATGATATCGGAGTCGCCCCCGGCGCCAAATGGATCGCCGCCAAGATCTTCAAGGATGATGGCACTTCGTCGATTACCGACATTCATGAAGCCTTTCAATGGCTGCTTAACCCAGACGATAACTTGAGCACCGACGACGCACCGGATATTGTCAACGGATCCTGGGGGCTCGAGGAAATTAATCAATGTGATACGGAGTTTGAGACCGATATCCAGAAGCTTAAAGCTCTCGGGGTCGCGGTGGTTTTTTCCGCCGGAAATTATGGGCCTGATGCCTCGACCAGTATCAGCCCGGGGAATTACCCGGAGAGCCTTGCCGTCGGTGCGGTCGACTCCAGCAATCAGATCGCCATTTTTAGCGACGGTTCCGGAAGTAGCCTTGGCCCGAGTGCCTGCAGTGGCGTTACGTATTATCCACAGTTGGTCGCTCCCGGCAAAGCAGTAACCTCTTATGGCCTGAACAATACGACCGTGACCGCGGACGGCACCTCTTTTTCCACTCCCGAAGTGTCCGGGGTTCTGGCGCTTTTGAAAAGCGCGTTTCCGGGACGGTCGATGTCGAGCCTGGAAACAGCGCTTAAGAAGACGGCAGTTCCCCTGTCATCCTCACCGGACAATACTTACGGATATGGCTTGGTCGATGCGAATGCGGCTTATAACTATCTTGCGGGAAGCGGCAACAGCTCCCCGGCAGATGCCGTACTCGTTGCTCCTGCCAATGGTGCTTCGGGCGTAGCGTTGCCTGTGACGGTGCGGTGGCAGCACCCAACGGATCCTGATGGGGATCCGGTTACGGATTCGGTGGTCATATCGACCAGTTCGGATTTCAGTACGAGTCAGACGTTTTTAGCCACAACGGCGGGGGAGGCTGGTCGAGTGGCTGCCGCAGCGTCCGGCGGAGGGTTGATTCTGGGTGCCCTTCTGGCCGGGCCTGGCCGAAAGCAGCGCCGCAGATTGCTCACCGCGTTTTTGTTGCTTGGCGGGCTGCTGGTCCTCTATTCCTGCGGCGGGGGGGGAGGGAGTTCGACATCGTCGTCAACGACCTCGACCCCCCCGGCGGCAAGCGATTCTTTGACGCTCAACTCCTTAAGCCCGGCAACGACATATTACTGGAAAGTTGAGTCCAGTGATGGATACGGCGGCACGAGCGAAAGCACGGTCTGGCATTTTACCACTCAGTAATTTTTATTGTTCATTGATGCTGAAAAGGGGCCGGTCACCAAGACCGGCCCCTTTTATATGGAAAAAATTTGGAACTGTCAGGCAAAAACGCTGAGCAGCGAGCCGGGATGGGATGTCGATTGCGACATGTTTGACACGGCGCTTCCGTAGGCTTGACGCACAATGCGACGTGTCTCGGGGGTCTCGGTCGCCGTTTGTGTTGGTTGTGTCAGGTCGGTTTTGCGAGTGCTCAGGAGGGCTGCGGGGCGGGTCTTTGTGTATGTACTGACGCCTCGCTGGTGAGCCATCACGTCAGAGGTTTGTTGACTCTGGAAACTCAGTGTGACCGGGTCACCAATGAAATTTTCACTGCCGGACGAGCTCTTTGATGGTGCTGTCCATGATGTTGTACGCTGGCGTTGCCACGCACCGGATTGCTCGACTTGGAGATAGCGATCGGCAACAGCGCGCGCGTGTCCCGATTTGCCCGAGACGTTTCGACTGGATTTTGTGGTTCCTGTCGCCGTTGCAACTGCGACCAGAGGATAGCCACCCGCCGCTGTGATCTGCTCCATGCTCATGGCATCATGTCCAGAGAGATAAAGACATTAATATCAGTTCAATGCTATTTATATTATACGAGAGTGCGCTTCAATTCAATTTGCTTTTTTCAGTTTTGATTTAACAATGCTTGTACCAGAGATAAAGTCGCTGCTGATCCAAACTGTTCGTCTGCCGACGACAACAATTTCCAGCAGATTTCTTGTGGTGTCTCGTTACGACTTTTGTTGATTATTTTTTAGGCATTTGGCTATTTTGCTAAATTTTTCAAGGGTCAACCCCTCTCAGAATCTTCACAGCGTCCTCTCTTCCCACAATTTCTGTGGATATCTAATCTTCCCTTTTCTGCCAAACGATTTGTGTGCCCGGAGGAGGAAGCCCATCGGCTACCTTTGATCGAAAAAACCATTGAAAAGAGCGACTTTACGCTTCCCTTCGCAGGGATGGATTGCTAGAATCTCATTCAGTTTCCGGATTGAATCTTTGTCGTTATTCCATGAGAATTTATCTGAAGTATTTGCCGAGGGATTATGCCGAAGCGGTTTTTGCGTGATGTGTCCATTCAGAAAAAGCTGACCGCAATCATCATGCTGACAAGCACTATTGTGCTGCTGCTGACCTCTGGTGCGTACATTCTGACGGAGGTCTTCTCTTTCCGTCAGGCCCTCGTCAACAAAATGGGCTCCCTGGCCGAAGTGATCGGCGCGAACAGCAAAAACGTTCTGATTTATCATAATCAGGTTGAAGGGACGGAGATCCTGGCCTCCCTTGCTTCTGAACCGCACATCGAACTCGGCTATATTTTTCAAGCTCAAGGACAGCCTTTCGCTCAGTATCTGCGTGAGGGACGGCAGCAGCCTTTGGCGTCCGGCAATATCGCCGGATTTTCCGACTCCCAGGTGCAGAAGCTCAAAGACATCGTCAAGGCGGGGCGGAGTGCCCATATTTTTCTCGGCTCTCATCTGGCAATGTTCCGTCCTATTCTCCAAAACGATCGTCGAATCGGCATGGTCTTTCTGCTCTCCGATCTCGGCCTTCTTTCTTATCGCCTGCTCTGGTTCGGCATCAGCGCTCTGGTCATCCTCGGAATCTCCATTGTCACAGCGTTTTTCCTTTCAACACGCCTGCAGGAACTGATTTCCCGCCCGATTTTGAATCTCGTCGGCAAGATGAAAATCGTCTCCGAAGACAAAAACTTTCGGATTCGCCAGGAAAAAGAGACGAATGACGAGTTCGGAGTCTTGATTGACGGGTTTAACAACATGTTGGGTGAAATCGAGGATCGGGATCTGCGGTTGGCCCGACACCTTCAGGAATTAGAGGATCTGGTCGAACAAAGGACCGCGGAATTACAGACCGCCAAAGACAAGGCCGAAGCCGCGACCGAAGCAAAGTCGCGTTTTTTGGCAAATATGAGCCATGAGATTCGTACGCCGATGATTGGGGTGCTTGGCATGGCTGATTTGCTTCTCCAGAGCGGTCTCTCTGAAAAACAACAGTCCTTTGCGCGTACTGTCCAAAAGTCAGGCGAATCGCTTCTGGCCATTCTGAATGATGTTCTGGATGTTTCCAAAATTGAAGCGGGCAAGCTGACGCTTGAACATATCGCTTTTAATTTACGTGACGTCGTTGAGGACGCCGTTGAATTGCTGGCTCAAAAAACGTTCGACAAAGGCCTCGAACTGATCTGCGATGTGGATCCCGCGATGCCTCTTGCGCTGTTTGGCGATCCGGTGCGTTTGCGTCAGATTGTGCTTAATCTCCTGGGGAATGCGATCAAATTCACTTCCGAAGGCGAGATCGTTGTTCGCCTTTTTGCGGAGACGATGAACGCGGACCGCTGCCGGGTTTGCCTCCAGGTTCAAGACACCGGCGTCGGGTTGCCCGAAGACGTTCAAGGCAAAATTTTCGAAAGTTTTTCACAGGCAGACGATTCGACGACCCGCAACTTCGGCGGAACCGGTCTTGGTCTTGCGATTGTCAAGCAACTCTCCGGGATGATGGGGGGAAAAGTCGATGTTCACAGCCGTGTGGAGGAAGGGACAACTTTTTCCGTCACTTTGAATCTGGAAACTCAACCCAGGCAACCTGCGCCACCGTTCGTCGCTTCACCTGGTGACATGAAGCTTATCGTGGTTACAGATCACCCCTTGCTGGGGGTGGTGATGCAACGACAGTTTGACCGACTGGGCCTGACTGCTATCTGTTTTGGAGGCCGGGAAGCCCGCCAGGGACTCCTGGATCACGCCTCCGACGGTATCTTGACCGTGGTTTTATTCGATGTCTCGTGCGCCGAGGCCTCCCTTGTAACACTTCCGTCCCTTGCGTTTCACGACCCCCGGCTGGCGGCGGTCCGTTTTGTCGGGCTGAGTCCTCCGGGGGGAACTTTCGAAAACCTGTCTCCCAATGTCATCGATGTTCTATCGAAACCGGTTCGCTTCCAAGCGTTGACTTCTGCTTTGGCTGCTGTATTGGACAACCGGCGGGATGTTGACGTTTCCGCTCAGGCGGCTGAAAAGGAAACGCCTGTTAGCCGCGTCGCCGAAAGGCGGATACTGCTCGCTGAAGATAATCCCACGACCCAGCGGCTGGTCCAATTGCTTCTTGAAACTCAAGGCTATCGGCTAACTCTTGTCGGAAGTGGCCTTGCCGCTGTCAATGAGTTGAAATCACAACCTTTCGATCTTGTTCTTATGGATTGTCAAATGCCCGAGATGGATGGTTACCAGTCGACCCGTGCCATCCGTGAACAGGGTATTACTACGCCAATCATTGCATTAACGGCATTTACTTTGGAAGAAGGCGATGAATGCCTGTGGAAAGATGCCGGGATGAATGATTATCTGCGCAAGCCTTTTAAGCAAAAAACTTTGCTCGAAATGCTTGAAAAATGGCTTCCCGGGAGCCAAAGGCAGAAAATTGCCGGTTGGGGGGCAAGATGATCCGCAAAATCAAGGGCGCCCGATTTTTCATCGTGGCGGCTTTATTTTATGTTTTTTTGCTGGGTGTGCTTATCGCCAAGATGTCCGAGACGACTTCTTCAATGAGTGAGATATGGCTTGATTCCAGCTCTCCGCAACAGAGCTCCCTGGGGCACAAAGTCTCGCTCAATTTGAAAGGAAACGGGTTCTCAAAGGGTGTGAAAGCCGCTCTTGTCTTCGATGGCGATGATCGCAAAGCCATTGTCGGCAGTATTGATACTGACGCAGTCATCGGACAAGTCGTTGTTGTTGGCAACTATGCCTATCTTGCGAGTTATCGCAGAGGACTCCAGGTTGCCGATGTCAGCAACCCCCAATCGCCGGCAGTCGTTGCCGCCCGGCTTGGCACGGGGGGCGCTTATGATGTGGCTGTCGAGGGGCATATCGGTTATGTGGCGGCAAGGGGGGGGGGAGTTCAGATTGATGAGGTTGGGGGCGGGGATGTCGAGGGACTGAGCACAGTGTATTCGGCGAAAACTGTTATGGGAGTCGCTGTTAACAATCATGTTCTGTATGCCATCGATTACCAGCAAGGCTTGTTTGTTGCCGATGTCCGCAATCCGGAGTCTCCGATCCGGATTGCTCATCTTGATTTAGGCCAAGGCGGCCTGAAAATAGCCTATAAAAACGGACGTATTTATGTCGCAAACAAAAACGGAAAATTGCAGATTGTCGATGTGCGCAACCCCCACAGGCCAAAGTTGCTATATGACCTGTCATTGCCTGGGAGAGCGTTCGAAGTCAAGGTGAAGGGGGGCTATGCTTATGTTGCTGATGGGCGCTCAGGTTTACAGGTTGTTGACGTTCGGGGAGGCCGTCCCCCGAAAATCGTCGCTTCCCTGCCCGCAACTGATCAGTTTCTCGGGCTCTGTGTGAAGGGAGCCAGGGCCTATCTGGCCGATTCTCACGGCGGGTTGGACATTGTTGACATTTCTTCTCCGGAGTCGCCGAAAAAAATAGGTCTCGTCGATACATCAGGCAGCATCGTAGGGGTGGCTGTCTCCGGAAACTTTGCTTATCTTGCCGCCGGCGATGCAGGTTTTCAGGTTGCTGATCTGAGATTGATCAAAAAGCGGCCGTTCTACGGGTCGGTAGACATTCCGGAACGAACGGGTGGGGTTTTGGTGTCGGGGGCCATCGCTTATGTGACCGATTTGAAGAGAGGCCTGCTGACAGTAGACATCAGAGACCCGCGACAGCCGAAAATTATAGGAGTTTCGAGTGCCGGTTTGTCTCTGAACTCCAAAGGCACTTTGCTCCTCCAGGGCCATCACTTGTTTGTCTTTGATTATACTTCAGGTCTTTGCATCTTTGATGTTTCAGACCCCGCTCGTCCCAGGGTGGTCGGCCGATATGCTCCGTCCTCTTCTGTTTGGGGCGGGGCGGTAAGGGGCAGGTTTGCCTATCTGGCCCTTGGAAAAGGTCAAGTCGTCGTTTTGGACCTTTCCAACATCGGCTCTCCGAATGTGGTCGGAGAGCTCAACATGCCTGGAGGGGCACGCGGCATTGCCCTGCAGGATAACTGGGCTTATGTCGCTGCTGAAAAAGCCGGACTGCAGATCATTGACATCTCTTCGCCGGGGAAAATGAAAATCGTCGCCTCGGTCAAGCCGGGATGGCCGACAGATGAGTTTGCCACAGCAACCGGGGTCGCTCTGGTCGGCCACTACGCCTATCTGTCCGATGGCCAGAATGGATTGCAGGTTGTTGATGTCGCTGATCCCAAGAACCCGCTTCGCATTTCAAATCTTGATTTGGGAGATTATGCAAGAGGGATTAGTGCAGCGGGGTCTAACTTGTATATTCAGACTGGGAAGAAAGGCATCGTTGCTGTCGATGCCAGCCAGCCAGAGTCGCCGCAAATCCTTGCGACTTTCGGCATACCCTATCAGTCGCACAATACGATGGATATCATCGGCAAAAAATTTTTCATGACCCACAAAGGCGGGCGGCTGGTTATTGTGCCGTTACCGGTTGAAGCGACACGAGTTGTCGTCAAAGATGCGAAGACCCTTGAGGTGACATTCCCGCCACTGCAATTGAAGGGGGATTATTCCGTTCAGCTTTACGACGGAAATCAACGTGCAGTGCTCGACGATGCGTTGTCTGTGACAAGTGAAAACGAGGCTAGAAACTGAAGTCGAGACCGGCCCAGAATTGGCGCCCGAGTTCGTATTCGTCGCTGGCGTTACCGAGATGGACCTGACGATCGAAGACATTGAGAATGGTCAATGTCAAGGCAAGTGATCGTCTGGCGTCCAGAGCATATTCCCACCCCAGAGTCCAATCAAAGAGAATTGAAGCTGGCTCTTTCACATCATCGTAGATGTCCAGCTGTTCGCCGTCGGCAAGGGTGATGTTTTTGCCGGTGCTTTCGATGTCGTCATAGCCGCTGCGATAGTGGGTGGCATTGGTGAATCTTAGTCCCCATGGCAGTTGAACTGTATAAATCAGATTTGCCAGGTAATGGTGATTGTAATCGGTGCCGGGAAGGTCGGACATGGCAATGGCCGATCCATGGTACCAGACCAGGGTATTCAGCTCCTCCACGCTTAAGTAATCGGCATAGTTGAGATTGCTGGAGGTGGTCTTTTGCCAGGTTCCGTTAATCTGCAGGTACTGCCGGTTCCATTGCCTTTCCCAACTTACTTGGACGCTTTGGTGTTCGCTGCGACCGTTGTTGTTCAGAGTGTAGTAGCGAAGCCCATCGGGCTGTACATCGCTCAGGGGGGTTTTTGCAAACTCGTCTTTCCCGTATCGCTGGACATAGCGAAGTCTCAAACGACCGCCAGCGAGGGCTTGGTCGAGGCCGGCTGTTAATTCGTCTGAAGAGGGAGTTTTTAACTGTGAAAAATGGCTGACACTGTTGTGAATTAAACTTGTTTCCCAAGGATCTGATTGACTATTTCTTGTTTGGAGGATGGTAGGCTGGATGGCCTCGTCCAATTTGTAAGTTAGAAGAGGGGCTCCGTAATAACGGTTCAGCCCCGCGATCAGCACCGTTACCCCGTTGCCCCAAACGTCATAACTGCCAGCAAGGCGCGGCGCAACATTGAAGTTTTCCATCAAATCATCATAAGAGACGCGCACCCCGGGCCGCAGTTCAAGACGCCGGAGCCGGATGTGATCTTCAGCGTAAACAGCGTATTGATTGAGGCTCGCTCCGGCCGATCCCGCCGAGTACAAATAGCGATTTTTGAAATACTGCTCATGGTCTACGCAGGCAGGGTCATCTCCGCACACCACGGTGGAGTCAGCTGTGGCATTGTAATAGAGCATCGCCGTTTGCGGACGAACGAACTTGGCTTGCGTATGGTCGATGACAAAGCCGCTGGCAAAGGCTTGGCTCAGCTCTCCGATTCGTTTGGGAAGAAGCGACAGGTCGGCTGCGAACTGGCTGTCCTTCTGGCTTCTTCTCAGATCGCCATAACCGCCTTCCTCACTCAATGATGAATTGACTAGGTCCCCCCAATCCTTGCTCGGAGTAACCTTCCATATTTCGAAAGGCGAAGGGGCCTGCCGGGATTCCTCAATGGTGGAATATCCCCCCTTGAGATCTAGAGTTCCGCCCTGCCAATTGTGATGATAGCTGGCGTTGAGGGTGTTGCCGCTTTTCTTGATGCGAAAAGCGCTGCCCATGACATTCTTGAGGAAGTAATCGGCCTTATAGGGAGTGGATGTGGCGCTGAGGCTTAGCGAGTCATTGCCAGAGAGTTGCAGGTGGCCTTTGATCAAGAGATTGTCGAGACGGCGGGACTGGTCTCGTAGATTTCCGAAGTAATAGATAGGGATCGTCGAATAATCAAGATGGTAAGCCACCAGAAACCCCATGGCATCGGTGACCGGAATGTTGAGAGTCAAACCTGTTTGATATTTTTCAAAGCGAGGCTGCTGGTGGTAATCCGCGGATTGCTTGAACGCCTCTTCTTGGGTTGAATCGATATGGAAACTGCTCCAGGCGTCGCGGGTGGTCTTTAAGAAAAAATGGCCACTAAAATTGGGACCAGGCTCCTTGGTTTTTACAGCAACGACACCACCGGTAAAACCGCCAAAACGGGCGGGAATGTTACTTTGGTAGACCGTGATACGGTCGATAAGGGCGGCGTTCAGGTAGAGCCCTTGGGATGTCCCGGGGATATTGTCAGGACCCGTGATCGCATCGTTTGCGGGATCCATCAAATTATTGCTTCCCAGGCCGTCAATCATGAAGTTGTTCGCGTAAGGTTTTCCGCCGGAAATCGAGATGTCGGCAGGAAGGATCTCGCCGGCAGCGGCCGAGGAGTTGGCTTGATCGCTCAGTTGAACATCGGGCAGCCATTTGAGCAGTTCGTTGAGATTGCCATCGCCTTTTGGCAGAGCTTTGATGACTGGCGCATCAAGGGAAGACGATCCGGTTGCTGAACTCACCATAGACCCGACAACCGTGACAGGGGCCAGAGTGACTGGCGCCGTTTCAGGTGAACCCGCAGCCATCGTCCTCAACGGACATGTCAGGAGAAAGAACGGTGTGGCCAATAAGGCAACAAAACGAACTCTTGAATTGAAAAGAGAAAAAAATTGCATGACCACCTCAGCTCTTGTTAACAGCGACAACCAGGAAAAGAATGAAGTCCCCTGGGGAAAAAACCGAAAGAAGTATTCTTCAAGCTTTTGAATTTAAAGAGTTGTGTGTAGATGTCTGTCGGGGGATCCCTTAAGATTCCTCTTGAGGGATGTCTGAAATCCACATTTTTCAGAGTTTGTATGATTTTAAAGGCTTTTTGTCAAGATTATTGGTTTTGTGAATGCATGGCAAAGGTTTTGCCGGTAGAATCTAGTTCAAAGTGCACCACTGAGGTAACGGGCTGAAAAAGCAGGACATGACAGGGTTTCTGGTAGTGTTGGAAGTGCCAACCACCAGCACATCAGAAGGAGCCCATCATGTCCTACACACATTTTACCCTGCAAGAGCGCTTTGACATCGGCCATTTGAAGAGCTCGGTTAGTCTGCGCGAGATCGGTCGTCGCCTGGGGCGAAGTCATACCTCGATCAGTCGCGAGTTCAAGCGCAACGGCCCGGCCTTACCCGGCCTGGCGTATGGAGCCGATGCCGCTCACGAAAGAGCACAGCGCCGCCAATCTTTGGCCCGGCACTTCCGGCGGCAGGATCACGCCCTCCTGCTGCGATATGTGGAGCGCCGTCTGTGCATCGACTGGCCGCCGGGGGCCATTAGTGGACGGCTGAAGTTGAAGTATCCGGACGATCCCAAGATGCGAATCAGCCCCGAAACCATCTACCGCTGGGTCGCACTGGACAGCCAACAAGGCGGCGAGTTGTATCGACACTTGCGCAGGCGTCACAAGCACAGGCGGCGGCAAAAGCGCTACGGAGCGGGTCGACGCTTCATTCCGGGCCGGGTCGGCATCGAACAGCGGCCAGCTATCGTCAATGAGCGCAGCCGCTTTGGCGACTGGGAGGGCGACTTAGTGGTTGGCTCCCGCAACTCGGGGTCTGTCGCTACCCATGTGGAACGCAAAAGCCGTTTTCTGAAGGCCTCGTTATTGGAGAACCGCAAGGCGGAGACCTTCAACGCCGCGGCGACCCCGGTCTATCAGCAGTTGCCGGAGGCGCTGCGTCAGACGCTTACAGTGGATAACGGCAAGGAGTTTTCGCGTTTCAAGGAACTGGAAAGCAGCACCAAGCTCAAGGTTTTCTTTGCCGACCCCTACTCTGCCTGGCAGCGGGGAACAAACGAGAACACCAATGGCCTGCTGAGATTTTACTTCCCTAAAGGAACCGATTTCGGCCAGGTTTCAGAGGATGACTTAAACCGGGCGGTCAAGCGTCTTAACCATCGTCCCAGAAAGTGTTTAGGCTACCGGACACCCTATGAGGTCATGCGGGATGCTCTGGGTGGTGCACTTGCAAATTGAATCTGCCGCCTTTGAGGCGGGATAATGTGAAATATTTCTAAGTAGGTATTGTTAGCTGAAGCAAATCACTTTTGTGATTTTCTACGCAGCATTTCTGTAGAAAATAATTGTCTTAAATAGCAGTTTTATGTAGTATTTATTTCCTTTCGACCTGTTTTCAAAAAGACGCATCTAGGTTGTGATAAATTTTATCATATTTGCCGAGGTTTGCATGGGGAATAATTTATATATTTAACTTTAATAAGTTTTTCACGGACACTTTTTGTTTTACTTAGAAGATGAGTGTTCGAGCAAAGAAAGAGGGTAGAGGAGGTATGAGTATTCAAAATAAAGTGACTTGTTTTCTTGGATTTATTTTAGTCATTGCTTTTGGTGTCGCGACACTGATTTCCACTGATCAGGCGACCTCTCTATTGAAAGATTCTGGACAAACTTCAGAACTCGCGCTTCAAAAAGCCGTCAATAGCCAAGCGAAGAGTGTTTTTGCCAGTCTGGAGGTCGGTGCAAAGGGGTCCATGCAACAGGGAGATATGGATCTTTTTACGAAGCTTCTGGTCAATCTTGGCAAAATCGCCAATGTTCAGGAAATAGGCGTGTGCGGCCTGAATGGCACAATCGATTTCTGCAGCAATGCCGGATCTGTGAAAAAGCATTTGGACGCGCTGATTTTTCAGAAAGCGGTTGCTCATGGCGATCGATTTCTTCAAGAAAAGCAGGGGGATTCGCTTCTGCTTGTTCATGGTCAACGACTTGAAAAAAACTGCCTCCAATGCCACTCCGGTGCCAAGCTTGGCGATGTGGAAGGGGTTTTTTATGTTCGTTACAGCCTGAAAGCTTTGCGCCAGACCGTCTCGAAGATGGCTGACCTCACCGCCAAAGGGACCAGTCGTTCAATATTCACCGGCATTGCAACGGGAGCCGGCGGCCTTCTGCTTGCGACTCTGGGGGTCTATCTGCTCCTTGGTCGTTTGGTGCGTCTGCCTTTGCTGCAACTGGAAGAGATGATCGAGGACATGGGAAATGGACGTCTCGGCCGACGTCTGCAATTGAAAAGCAACGATGAGATTGGAGAGATCGGCCGATCCATGGATGGGTTTGCCGACACATTGGAGCACGAAGTTGTCG
>Ga0102950_1000154_pt1 | contig 17349 bp, 8 predicted proteins | sample SalPon2A_B_D2_MG_FD_78505 | JGI IMG/M metagenome (GOLD analysis project Ga0102950, IMG submission 78505) | Soil microbial communities from South San Francisco under conditions of wetland restoration - Salt Pond MetaG R2A_B_D2_MG | ecosystem: Environmental > Terrestrial > Soil > Wetlands | place...
TATCTTAAATGTTGGCAACTGAATAAAAAAGGTTTAATGAGACAAGGGCCTACAAATACCACTGTACAATATGAAATAAAAAATGATGTAAAATTCCCGGTTGTGGTTAATTTTTACCCCAGGTTTATGAAAGGTAAAATATATGAGATGCCTGTTAGATATGTCTATAAAGGCTGGGCTCCATGGAATAAAAAAGTTACTTCGGATAAACTTGAATCCGATATACTAAATATGTATGAAAAGCTTTACGGAGGTGGATTTATCTCCGTCAAACATCCTAAGTACGGAACGGCTTACGTGAAAATCGATGGTAACCGGCGTATTACCATATTTAAAGAAAATGAATTATACGTTTGGGCTGTTTTTACTGATCTTTCAGTAAAAAATGACTGGCCGGGTCAGTTACAGGATACAACAAGTACTAAAAACCAGTAGAATTCAGAATGACCAGATACTTCAGGGACACAGGATCACTCTTTATATTGTATTTACTTATAATAACCCTGCTTCTTTTCGGTTGCAGTAATAAAAAGAAGATTCAATTATTTACTCTGCTTCCAAATTCAAAGACTCATGCTGATTTCGTAAATCATCTTGATTATGAAAAACAGCTTAAGACCAAATTTAATATATATACCTACCGTAACTTTTACAATGGAGGCGGAGTCGGACTGGGCGATATAAACAACGACGGGTTAATAGATATCTTTATGACTGCCAATATGGGAGCCAACAAATTATACCTGAATAAAGGGAACTTTGAATTTGAAGACATATCGGCCAAAGCAGGTATAGAAGGAAAAGGCAACTGGTCAACAGGCGTTTGCATGGCCGATGTAAATGGTGACGGATTTACTGATATCTATGTATGTCACTCGGGCAACATGGAAGGTGATGATAAACGCAATGAATTATACATAAACAATGGAGATCTGACCTTCACTGAAGAGGCAGGGAAATACGGTATAGATGACGGTGCGAATTCAACAAATGCTGTTTTTTTCGATTATGATAAAGATGGTGATCTTGATCTTTACGTTCTTAATAACTCATCTAAAGCTATAGGCAGTTTTAATCTGAGTGAGAACCAGAGAATGGTCAGGGATTCCGTAAGGGGAGATAAATTATTAAGAAATGATGGTGACAGGTTCACCGATGTAAGTGCTCAGGCCGGTATTTACGGAAGCATAATCGGATTTGGTCTTGGCGTCACTGTAGGTGATATTAACCAGGATGGCTGGATGGATATATATATATCAAACGATTTCTTTGAACGAGATTATATCTACTTAAACAACCACGACGGCACCTTTAGTGAAAGGCTCCCTGAAATGATAAGAACTATTTCCCAGGCTTCAATGGGTGCAGATATGGCTGATCTTAATAATGATCATTATCCTGAGATATTAGCTACAGATATGGTACCTGAACATCACGACAGATTTAAAACAAAAACTACCTTCGATAACTGGGAATCATATAAAGCCAATGTAGATAACGGATATCATCACCAGTTTACAAGGAATATGCTTCAGCTGAACAATGCCGACGGCACATTCAGTGAAATAGGCCGGCTTGCTGGCGTTTCGGCAACTGACTGGTCTTGGGGATCGTTAATAATGGACCTTGATAATGACGGACTAAAGGACATCTTTATTGCAAACGGAATTTTTAAAGACCTTACTGATCAGGATTATATCCAGTATTTTGCCAACAGGGACATGGTAATGTCGATTATCTCAGGGAAAAATATTGATTATAAAACTCTTATAGATGCTATCCCCTCTGTAAAAATATCCAGTTACGCTTTTAAAAACATGGGTAACTACAGGTTTGATAATATGGCATCGGAATGGGGACTGGCCACGCCCAGCTTCTCAAACGGCTCAGCATACGGCGATCTTGATAACGACGGTGACCTTGATATGGTGATAAATAATGTGAACATGCCTATGTTCATATACAGGAATGAAACGAATAAAATTTTCCCGGGTAATCATTATCTCAAGGTGATTCTTAAAGGAGAACCTAAGAATACCGAGGCAATAGGTGCAAAAATTACTGTCAAAAACAAAGGTAAGTTCATCTACCTGGAACAGGAACCTATGCGCGGTTATCTCTCAACCGTGGACCCGAGACCCAACCTGGGGCTGGGACCTCTTACCCGGGTTGATTCACTCATTGTTGAGTGGCCCGACGACAGGGTAACAATTCTAACTGATGTTAAGACCGACCAGACACTGGTGCTCAACCAGAAGGATGCTTCGAACATTCAGTACCATGCTGTACCACCAACACACTCAGTAAACGAATATTTCAGCGATATAAGCAATCAGAATCGTATCGGTTTTGTCCATAAGGAAAATGAGTTTAATGATTTTGAAAGAGAGCGCCTGATAAGCAATATGATGTCGACCGAAGGTCCCAGGATGAGTAAAGGTGATATTAACAATGATGGTCTTGAGGATTTTTATATAGGTGGTGCAAAAGGCCAGCCGGGGGCTCTTATGATACAGCAAAGAAACGGTACTTTCAAATCTGCAGACAAGAGTGTATTTGAAACTGATAAAATATCTGAAGATGAAGACTGTGCCATCTTTGATGCCAATGGCGACGGTTACCCGGACCTTTATGTTGCAAGCGGCGGTAATGAATTCCCGGAAAGCTCTTCTGCCCTGTCTGACAGAATGTATTTAAACGATGGCAGAGGGCATTTTAAAAAAACACAGCAGATACTTCCGGCCGGGAAATATGAAAGCAGCTCATGTGTAAGAGCAGCCGATTATGATAATGACGGCGTAACGGAACTTTTTGTAGGTATCAGGCTGAAACCTTTTATGTATGGAGTGCCTGCTAACGGTTATATACTTGAAAACGACGGGAAAGGAAATTTCACAAACGTTACTTCCAAAGTTGCACCGGGACTGTCGGGAATTGGCATGATACGTGATATGGAATGGAAGGATGTGGATGGCGACGGCGACCTTGATATTATCCTTGCAGGTGACTGGATGCCACTAAGAATCTTCATAAATGAGGGAGGCAAATTCAAAGAAAAAAAAGATGCCTTCAGTCCCCTGAAAACAGAAGGCTGGTATAACAGGATAAAAGCCGTTGACCTTGATGGTGATGGCGATATCGACATTATTGCCGGAAATCATGGTCTTAATTCAAAATTCAAAGCGTCGGATGACAAACCGGTAAGTATGTATGTTAACGATTTTGATATGAATGGAGACGTTGAACAGATTATTTGCCAGTATGACGGCGATAAATCTTATCCTATTGTTTTAAAACATGATCTCACAAACCAGATTCCGGGACTGCTTAAAAAATACCCTAAATACGAGACGTACAAGGACCAGCAGATAACAGACATTTTTACGCCCAACCAGCTTAAAGATGCTATTCATCTCGATGTGTATCACCTTGAAACTTCAGTATTCATAAATGATGGCACCGGACATTTCACCGAGAAGAAACTGCCCGTGGAAGCCCAGTTCTCACCGGTATATGCCATTGAAACAGGCGACTTTAACAACGATGGGAACACAGATATACTTCTTGGCGGCAATCTCTTTAATGTAAAACCGGAACTCGGGAGGTATGATGCCAGTTATGGCACAATGCTGCTTGGTGATGGAAAAGGAAACTATAGTTATATTCCCGCACGGCTGTCAGGATTTCGTCTTGAGGGAGAGATAAGGGATATCATGGAACTGAAGTCAGGCAAAGATAAAGTCCTTGTTGTGGCACGCAGCAATGGCCCTGTACAGGTTTTTAAATCGCTTAGCAGGTGATATAGCTTTATGAGAAGATCTGCCCTGTTATTGTTATTAACCTTTGCAATTGTTTCCTGTAAACCGGGGAAGAGGGAAAAGAATGAGCTTTTCACCCTGATGTCTCCTTCTTCAACACATGTTAAATTTGAAAACCGTCTTACTGAGAACCCTCAATTTAATATAATTGAATACCTGTATTTCAATAATGGCGCCGGTGTTGCAGCAGGAGATATAAACAACGACGGACTTGTTGACCTTTATTTTACATCGAGCCAGGGGAAAAACAAGCTTTATCTTAATAAAGGAAATCTCAGGTTTGCAGACATTACGGATGAATCGGGAACGGCCGGAGAGGGGAACTGGAAGACAGGTGTTACAATGGCCGATGTAAATGGTGACGGCTTACTTGATATTTATGTTTGTGAAGTAGGTGATTACAAAACCTTTAATGGAAGGAATCAGCTCTTTATAAACCAGGGTAACCTTACCTTCAAAGACGAATCGCACGAATACGGACTGGATTTCCAGGGGTTTTCTACACAGGCTGCCTTTTTCGATTATGATATGGACGGCGACCTCGACATGTACCTTCTTAACCATTCAGTTCATACTTCAAGAAGCTATGGTGGTGCAGCATTAAGAAATGAGCAGGATACCCTGGCCGGTGACAGGCTTTACAGAAACGATGAAATTAATGGAAAGCGGGTCTTTCATGAGGTTACACGGGATGCAGGTATATTCAGCAGTCAGATAGGTTACGGACTCGGAGTTAATATATGTGATATTAATAATGACGGGTATCCCGACATTTATGTATCAAATGATTTTCACGAGAATGACTATCTGTATATTAATAATGGCAACGGGACCTTCACAGAAAAACTCACTTCACAGATAGCTCATACAAGCCGGTCGTCAATGGGAGATGATGTAGGTGATTTTAACAATGATGGTCGTCTGGATATAATGGTACTCGATATGCTTCCTGATGAAGAAAATATAAGGAAACAATCAGGAGGCGAGGATGATTACGAACTATTCACACTTAAACTTAAGTATGGCTATGGTTACCAGTTTGTAAGAAACACTCTCCAGCTCAATCTCGGAGATGGTCTGTTCAGCGAAATAGGAAGACTGTCGGGTGTCTTCTCCACTGACTGGAGCTGGTCTCCCCTGTTCTGCGATGTTGACAATGACGGCTGGAAAGACTTGTTCATCACAAACGGCATCTACCGAAGAGCTAATGATCTCGATTATGTTAAATTTCTTACAGGAGGTAACAGGATGCGACCTGAAACCAATAACACTAAGCTCTCTGATAAAGTACTGTACGAAAAAATGCCTCTCTACCCTCACTTAAATTATATTTTCAGAAACAACGGGGATCTTACCTTCACAAATAAAGCCCGGGACTGGGGATTTAAAACAAAATCATACTCAAATGGTGCAACATATGCCGATCTTGACAATGACGGGGACCTTGACCTCATTGTCAATAACATAAATGATAAAGCTTTTATCTACAGGAATAATTCAAATACACTCTCCGGTAACCACTATTTATCTGTTGTGCTTAATGGAAAGGGGCTCAATAAAAGGGGCCTTGGAGCCAGGGCAACAATCTACTGCAAAGGTAAGGAACAACTTACGGAACAATTCCCGACAAGGGGTTTTATGTCGGCTACATCAGATGTCCTGCACTTTGGCCTTGGATCATCAGAAATAATAGATTCCCTTATTGTAAGGTGGCCCGATCTTGCAACACAAACACTAAAAAATATTAAAGCCGACCAGGTACTGACCCTTAAACAGGAGAATGCGGATAAAAAATCAGAAACAGGTATATCATCAAAAACGGATCATATAAAAACATTCCGGCAGGAAAATATTCCGGGATTGGATTTCAGGCATGATGAAGATACCTATGTCGACTTCTACAGGGAAAAGCTTATTCCTCATAGTCTTACATCAGAAGGTCCTGCCCTGGCTGTTGGAGATATTAACAATGACGGGCTTGAGGATATTTTTGTTGGAGGAGCAACTAACCAGGCATCAGAAATCTACATGCAGAAGCCTGATGGCTCCTTCAGACAAATGGCTCAGACATTACTGGAGCAGCAACGCTATACGGAAGATGTGGATGCGGTATTTTTTGATGCTGATGGTGATGGATACAAAGACATTTACATAGTAAGAGGGGGAAATGAATTACCTGCAGGTAACCCCTTGCTAACCGACATGCTTCTGATAAACAATGGTAAAGGGAATTTCAGCAGGGGAAAACTGCCATATTTTTCACACAACGGATCCTGTGTGGCAGCCGGCGATTTTGACAATGACGGCGACATTGATCTTTTTGTTGGCTCCCGGTCACTACCCGGAGCCTATGGCTGGACTCCCGATCAATTTCTCCTGGAAAATGACGGACATGGAAATTTTACAGATGTCACTGACCAGAGGTCGGCCGGATTAAGAAAAGCAGGGATGGTAACGGATGCCAGATGGTTCGATTATGATAAAGACGGAGACAGTGATCTTGTCCTTACAGGCGAATGGATGAATATCACTGTCTTCAGAAACGACAATGGCCGTCTTGAAGATGTTACATCTTCTGCAGGTCTCGACAGCACATCAGGCTGGTGGAATTGTGTTACAACTGCCGATATAGACGGAGATGGTGATATGGATATGATATGTGGAAACCTGGGACTGAACTCCATCTTGCATGCTTCTGAAAAAGAACCTGTAACAATGTATTTGAACGATTTTGACAAGAACGGATCTCTCGACCAGGTCATTTGCTCATATGAAAACGGGAAAAGCTACCCTGTAGCATCGCTCGATGAAATGATTGCCCAGATTACAGGACTTGACAAAAAATACCCGAATTATTCTGATTTCGGCGGGCAGACAGCTGAAGACATTTTTGGCAAAGAGATGATTGACAAATCGGTTGTTAAAAAAGCCGTAATGTTTGAAAGCTCATTATTCCTTAATAATGGTGACGGGACATTCACTCCCGAAAAGCTCCCTGTTTATGCCCAGTTTTCACCGGTGAGAAATATTATAAGCAGCGATATTAACAATGATGGGATAAGTGATCTGATTCTTGCCGGAAATGATTATGCCGTCAGGCCGTCTTACGGCCGTTATGACGCCAGTTATGGGTGGTATATGCAAGGAAATCACGATAATAAATTTAAAACATTTATGCCTTCTGAAAGCGGTTTTGCGATAATAGGTGATGCCAGAAAATTACGAATGATAAAAATTAGAGGCATGGAATCCCTGCTGGTTGCTGTCAATAACGATAGTATTAGGTGTTTCCAAATTAGAAACCCTATCAAAAGTCCTTTTAACCACTAAGAAAACAAAGAATGCACACAGGACACGAAGGCAAAGCTTTAAATCAAAGCATTTTGTGATCTCTTTGACTGTCGTTGTGGCCCATGGATGGTGCCGATTTGCAATCGTTGACATACCGCTTCAGTATACAGATCGTCAACATAATACTACCGGTATTCATAGCCGGTAGGGCTTACAGTATAATAGACAAATAACATTGGTAAAAATTGTTACGTTGTTGAGATTAAGCAAATATTTTCAGAAATCTCATGTAAATGTCATCAGTAAATTATAAATTTGATGTAACAGCACTACACCTGACCATGAGAACTTTGCTGAGCTCGTCCGGATCCTGTCCAAGGACCCTTTATGTAATAGTTACCTTGCTACCTCTGATGTTCCCTGCATATTCCCAGGGGACTATGTCTCGGAAGCAACCTGGTGAAATACAAGTCAAAGGAGCTTCTGACACTCTTATCAGCACCGGTTACCTGCTGCTTGATCCGTTGGAGAATACTTCAGCTATCACAAGAATAGACTACAATAATTTTAACAGGGGAAAAATCAATGATCCCGTTCAACTGATACAGGGTAAGGTTCCGGGCCTCGACATGAGCAAGCCGGGAGGTGATCCGAATGGTACATTTTATCTGAGATTAAGGGGACTGACAACAATTAATTGCAATGCTCAGCCTCTGATAGTCGTGGATGGCATTCCTGATATTTCTCCCCGTAATATAGATCCTGATGATATAGAATCCTTTACTGTTCTCCGGGATGCTGCAGCCTCGTCCATTTACGGGATAAGAGGATCAAACGGAGTAATCCTTGTCACAACAAAAAAAGGAATAAAGGGTGATACCGAGGTTGATTACAGCGTATATGGAAGTATAGAAAAAGTAGCCAGGAATCTGCCTGCAATGAATTCCAATCAATGGAGGGCCTTATCAAGTAAGATCGGAATGGGAACTGATTTCGGATATAATACCGACTGGTTTAAACAGATAGAGCAGACTGCATTATCACAGGTTCATTCATTGTCATTATCGGGAGGCAGCAAGGGCACTTCTTACAGGGCATCTGTAAACTATCGCGAGGGACAGGGAGTTGAGATCAATACAGGTTACTCACAGGTGAATGGAAGGTTGAACATTAATCAAAAGGCAATCAACAACAAATTGACATTAAACCTGAATATGAGTGCCACCGAACGAAAATCAGAAAAGGGATTTCCGGAAGCATTCAGGTATGCATCAATTTTCAATCCTACGGCACCAGTAACAAGTGATGATCCGGCATTTGAGATATATGACGGATACTTTCAGCAAATAATATTTGACTACTATAACCCGGTTGCTATTGCTGAGCTTGATAAAAATAATGGCAAAACGAGGTACCTCGATCTATCTTTATCAGGAAATTTTGATTTAAATAAAAACTTCGGATTGAATGCATCATATGCAATCAGTAATAAAGGAGCCCTTGATGGTATTTACTATGATAAAAATGATTACTGGGGAGGCTACAGCAGAAATGGATTAGCCTCAAGGCAGGAAGATAACTCTACATTCGGCTTTTTTGAATCCGCTGTTCATTATAAGGGTAATCTTCAACCTTTTTTAAAGATTGAAGCAACAGGCGGTTATAACTACCAGGAATTTGTAAATGAGGGTTTCTCAGCGAGCGGAGGTAATTTTATAACAGACGATTTTACCTTCAATAATCTCGCAGCTGCACTCGATTTTAAAAACGGACTCGGAACTTTAACGAGTTACAAAAAAAGCAACAAGCTTATTTCGTTCTTTGGACAGTTTAACCTTAACTACAAGAATATATTATCCGCAACTTTTTCAGCAAAATATGAGGGTGCATCCAGGCTAGGATATAAATCTAAATGGAATCTTTTTCATGGTCTTGGTTTAGGGGCTGATCTTTCAAGAATTTTCCATATCAATTCATTTGACTTATTAAAAATAAGGATCGACAATGGACTAACAGGTAATCAACCTCCTGACAGCTATATGTCGCTTGAAAGATGGGAACCCCAATGGAATGTATACTATAATGGCAGCTTCTTTCCTTCGTATATACAGTACAGCAGCCCTAATCCCGACCTGGAAGCTGAAAAAACAAGAAGCACCGGCCTGGGACTGGACTTTTCAGTGTTTAGCCGAAGAGTATCAGGCTCTTTGGATTATTATTCAAGCTTATCATCCAACCTACTGTATCAATACTACTTACCGGAACCAAATCCTTACTATTACTTCTACTATGGTTCCCCTCAATGGATAAATATGGGAAAACTCAGGAGCAGAGGATTTGAAATCACGCTAAATATAACTGTTACAAGGAAGAAAGACTTCTCATACAGAATTATGCTCACACGTTCAGGAAACCTTAAAAATGAACTTGTCTCCCTTTCAGGCACTTACAAAAATTATATGTTGCATTTTAGCCCAAGCTATATAGGCGACCTGGGCTCTCCGGCTGGTTCCACACCGGGTCTTATAAGGCTGGAAGAAGGAAAGCCTGTAGGACAGCTTCAGGCATATACTTTCAAAGGTATTGATACAAATGGGAACCGGATAATTGCCGATTTAAATAATGACGGTTATATTGGAACAAATGACTGGACAGTAGTTGGGAACGGACTACCCGTAAGTCTTACAGGATTTGAGAATATTTTCAATTATAAAAACTGGGATCTCACTGTTTTCTTCAGGGCTGTGACCGGCCACGACCTTGTAAATTCATACAGGGCTTTGTATGAGGTGCCACGTCTTATCTCAAGTTATAATCTGCCGGCAACAGCAGCGGAGATGAAAAACCCTGATAATGGCACTCTTATGACAGATTATGGTCTTGTAACCAATATTGATATTGAGAATGCATCATTTATCTCACTTGACAATTTATGCCTGGATTACAGTATTACTTTGCCTGAACACTCACAATTCAAAAAGATCAGGCTCTTCATATCCGGGAATAATCTTTTCTATATTACCCGATATAAGGGTTCGGATCCTAATCCAAGATACATAGATACAGAGCAGTACTACACATATTACAATCCTCTGGTTCCCGGAATCGACAGGAGAAATACCTGGCCCAGAACAAGATCATTCACTTTCGGAGCCAGTTTTGAATTCTGAAAAATAATTAACAGCCGGAATTTAATCCATACCCTGTTTTGACCGAAATTCCTCGTAAATAAAAAATACGACATTATCTTCATGGACAGCTATAAAATGAATGGAAAAATTTCTGATAAACAGTAAGCCTCATGATTAATATTAGCTTCTTGTTGTTTTATTAGGCTCTGAAAGAGTCAAAGATGAATGAACCACTGAGTGGTTTCTTGAACAGACTACTATTATTTAAAAGCATATGTCATTTTTCTTTAATTTAATATTCATTGCTTCAAATTCTATTATTGAATCATTATGGAACCACTCCGTGGTTCTTTACCAATTTTTCATCCCTGGCTAACAATAATGAAACCGCTCCGCGGTAAAAACCATGAGCTGCAGGTTGAATTTGTCATAATTCCTGTCAAAATCGCGGAGCGATTTCACTATTACTAGCCGATACAAGGTTATTATGCTATGAACCACGGAGTGGTTCCATAATTATAGGCGAAAGGATATTCCTGCAGACTAGCAGATATGCCTTTCCAGCGCTGGCATATGTGTCGCCCTTTCAGGGCTCGATTGTTGCAGGAAGGCCGTGCCCTCCGGCTTACGCCGGAGGTTATTCACGTTTCGCCCTTGCAGGGCTTGCCTGTGTCGCTATTCTGAGTTGGTTTTATGAACTGCATTTTGTTACTGACATTTTCAGCAAAAAGATATCAAGACATTAACTACGAAGCGGCTAAACGTGAATAATCCAGTCTGTCAGTGCGGGGTTGCTGTCCCATTTTTTATTTTCATTCTGAGAAAATGATCAAGATCTTCAATTGAAGGACTTATTCCTGATGAGACATATGCTCCTGCAACAGCATTAGCCAGCAAAAGACATTGAAAAAGATCCGCCTTATGGAGAAGACCAAGGCAGAATCCGGCATTAAAATTATCTCCTCCTCCAGTAAGGACAACCGGTTCAGGGCAGTAAAAAGTATCACAGCGTTCCATCTTCATTCCGTCAAAAGCCAGAGCATCCCTTATTCTGTGCAAGACTACAATGTCGGCATTAAAAGAATCATAGATACTTTTCATAAATTCATCATCGGGTAGACATGTAGAAATATTCAGGGCTTCAGCCACAAGCCCCGCTTCATGCTGATTAAGACTAAGAGTTACCCTGAAATAAGCACTAAGTTTCTTAAGCAGGCGTGGAATAGTCCTGATTTCTTCCACAGATTTTCGGGAGCAGTCCGACAGGTCTGTAAAAAAATCAGCCTGTTTACCTTGTTTATTAATATCAGGCAGGATATCATCAATAAATCCCTGCCAGATACCCGATGAATTTTCAATCTCGCTCCAGTTCAGAAAAGAAACAAGGCTTTTCCCATTAAGCATCTCTTTAATCCTGTCTGCGCCGATTATATTCCGGATATCGTCCCAGGATAGCTTATCATATGGTCCGGGGTCAAAAGCTATCATCTTTGAATCGGTAAACTCAAAGGCAGTTGCAGTAATATAGTCGGCAACGGAATAAAGCCTGCAGTTCTCCGACATAGTATGAAAAACAGGTAATATCTCAGGTAAACCAAAAGTACCTATACAGTCAACGGATATTCCCAGTTTTCCAAGGGCATTTCCTGTGATAACCATATTACCCCCTATCTTGGAGAGTTTAGTTTCGAGTTCAACTCCACAGCTTTTATTATTCTGTTTAACCAGGAACTCCCCGAATTGAGTGCTTGTCTGAAAATAATGTTTCCCGGCATTCCCGGCTTTTTCACTCACAATTCTTACAATGCTGTCTACACATGCGTCAAAGCCCAGGAATGCTGAAAAACTATCAGATTTATCCTCATTCAACATGGAAATGATTCCGTTTATCGAATCAGTAATACTGTTCACAATTAATTAACTTATAAAAGTGAAGCTGCTTCTCTGTCCATAAGGAGGAAAGAATTTTTATGATTTTTTAATGCAGAAGCCGGGAAGGATTCTCTGACACCTGTGTTTACTAGGGTTTTTGCTCCTTCTGCTTTTCTTCGCCCGTTAAGCTGAAGTATTACAAGGGAAGCCTCCATTACGTATCTGATGCCTAAAGAAATGCCCCTGCTCAGTTCTACTTCTTCCGAGAAATACTTTTTACCGACCAGTTTTGTTGTATCATCAAGCTCAACAATATGTGAATAAAGGTCGAAGGAAGTACCCGGTTCATTTAAGCCGAGATGACCGTTCATTCCCATCCCGAGCAACATCATATCAACAGGACCGTTTTCCCTGATGAAGTTGTCTGTTTTGTCACATTCAGCAGCCAGGTCTGATGCTTCACCATCGAAAAAACACATATTACCAGGCTTGTAATCAATATGATCAAACAGGTATTTTTTAAGAAATGAGAAACAGTTCTCACGCTTCATTTTACCAATGCCCGCCCACTCATCAAGGCCAACGATCCTGGACCTGCTAAAACTGATCTTCCCTTCCCTGTTCATCCTTATCAGCTGCTTAAAAGTACCCACTGAAGTTTCACCAGCCGGAAAACATAAAAGGGCGTCAGGCTTTTTTTTGATAATATCAGCGATCATTTCAGCAGTCTTTAACGACAGTTCATTATAATCACTGTAAATTATTTGTTTCATTTCACGATTTTATTTTAAGAAATACTCTGTGTAGCTCTGTGATCCCGGTAACTCCCTTTTGCGCCGGGAAGGTACCCTCTAAAACTCTGTGTCAGTTCCGATATTGGTTACACATAGTTACATTGAGTCCCATTACCTCCCGATAGTTATCGGGACGGGAAAACAGAGTCACACAGAGGTAAGTTCCCTCTTTAACAACATTTCAGTCCGGAATACGGGATATATTTAATCAGACTGAAATTCCCTTACAGTTTAATTTCCCCCCAACCTTTCCTGTATTCTCTTTTAACAAATTGATTTGCCTGTTCAAAATTGGTGATCTTCATATTTTCACCATCCCATTTATAATTAATATATCTTCCGGGGAAGACATATCCTTCCATCTCACCATAAACCGGATCTTTTCTCTTTATTTTTTCTCTTATGTTAAAGCTTCTCAGCAGAAGGTTGCCCATGAGAACTGTTTCAGTCAGAGGACCGGCATAACCAACGAATGGCGAATCGACTTCAGCATTACCATATCCCGCGATACACGCATCAATCCATTGCCACCAGTGGCCATCCATATCACCTTCGACCCTGGGGTATTTTTCAGGGACATGTACCTCTTCATTCCTGGAGAGTGGAAGCAGGCGCGGGTTACGTCCACCCCAGCCACATCCAACATTACCCTTGGACCCGATGAACAAAGTTCCTCCTTCATAATCATTCAGTCCCGGAGGATAGTCAGCCAGAACCTCATTCATATTCTCATCTGAATCCAGATCATTCGGACGCTCAGGAGTAATCCCTCCATCCATCCAGTAAAGGTCTAAATCCTTTCCATTATCAAGCTTATACCTGAAACGTATAGAGCTGCTTACAGGTCCGCTTTCCGGATATATGCCTTCCACAAAAATCCCATTATAGACTGTACTTGCACTACCTGATACCTCATAAGGATATCCCAACTTCAGCAATTTAAACGGAGGTCCCATGATATGGCATCCCATATCACCAAGGGCTCCCGTTCCAAATTTCCACCAGCCCCGCCAGTTGAAAGGAACAAGATTATCAATATAATCGGTATACTGTGCAGTACCCAGCCAGAGATCCCAGTTAAGTTCTTTAGGTACGGGTGGATGTTCTTTGGGCCATGGAATACCCTGTGGCCACACCGGCCTGTCTGTCCAGCAATAGACCTTATTTATGTCTCCAATTATACCAGCTTCAAACCATTCCCTTAGGGTTCTCATACCATCGCATGAGGCGCCCTGATCTCCCATTTGGGTCACGACCTTATACTTTTCAGAAGCCTGAGTTAGTATCCTTGCTTCATAAATATCATGAGTAAGAGGTTTCTGCAGGTAGAGGTGTTTTCTTAGTTGCATTGCACTTAAACCCACTATTGCATGGTTATGATCAGGAATAGCTACTGTTACAGCATCAAAGTTTTTACTTTCCTTGTCAAACATTTCACGCCAGTCGTGATAAAATTTTGCCTTGGGAAACTGCTTTATTCGCGGAGCAGCCTGCCTGTCGTCAACATCGCACAGAAAAGCAATCTCAGCATTCTTTTTGGGAGCATTGGCAAAATGGCGTATATCATCAGCTGCTTCACCTCCACATCCTACAGCGGCTATCAGGAGCTTATCACTGGGAGCAACATGTCCCAGTCCGCTTACAGCAAAATTAGGCAGGATAGTAAGAGCAGCAGCGCCTGTAGCGGCAGTTTTTACAAATTTCCTCCTGGAAATATCATTTGGGTTGGATGTTTCCTTGTTGTTTTTCATTTTAAAGGATTTAAAATGTTAAAATTATTTCTTCGGTCCGCATAGCTCAGCAATCTCTTCTTTCGAAAGAGGCCTTTCCTCTACCTGTTTAAAGAAGACTACATCCTGGTCGCTATGGTTCTGGAGTCCTATGTAACCTGAATCCGGCCTTGGTCCATGAAATGGTTCAAAATCGAATTTACGCTCAGGAACAGGATCACCTTCAGTATAATCAGTTACTTTCTGATCATTTACCGATACAATAGTTCTTGGCCCGCACATTGTAATCTCCATAGTATTCCATTCCGGTCCGGGTTTACCGGGTTTAGCCAGTGGCTTGGTGAGGGAATACAGGGTACCTGTGTAGTGATAATCATTCTCCCCTGATAATTCAGGTTTATTGTCAATCTGTACTTCATAACCATAAAATACCGGCATCCACTCTTCCCTTGGTTCAATCGGAATACGTATAAACACACCCGAATTACTGTTCTCGTCGCGCATCCTGTAAACAACCTTAATTTTACAGTTTGCAAATTTACCACCGGTCCAGTAGAGAAGTCCCATTCCGCCGTGTGATTTTATCACACCGCTGTCGACATATTGTTCACCTGGTCCAACATGCTTCCAACCTGTCAGATCTTTTCCATTAAATAATTGCTTCCACTGGGGAGCCGCTTCCTCCTTTGTTGTCTTACAGGAGGTCACGGCTAAAACAATTCCAGCTGCCATTGTCAGGATAAGAAAAGCTCTTTTTGAAAAAATCCCTGAGCACTTCTTATGCCCGTTTTCTGCATTTGTTTTCATAGTCTCTGAATTTTTAATTTTGTAAAGTAGTTTTATTTCGTATTGTTGCATTTGTTACTATAGGCCTTGCCCAGAAGCTAAGGCTCAATATATATAATAAAGGTAAATATAAGATCATCATACCTCCCTGCAACCCTATCATATCTTTCAACTTTCCTATAAGCAGTGAAAAGAAAGCTCCGCCGGCAATTGCTGTACATAATATACCGGCAAAAGATCCATGATATTTAGACACGCTGTTTAGAGCAAGGGAAAAGATTATTGCATACATTACAGAAAGACAAAATCCCAGGGCAGGGAATCCGAACAGGGCCAACCTGGCATTTCCGAATAAAGTTATTGACAGAACCACCAATGCACTGAAAGCAAATAATCTAAGCACAATCTTACTGTCAATAATCTTAAGTAAGATAAGTCCAAGTACGCATCCGACGGTCATCATTCCCCAAAAAAGACCGACAGAAGCAGCACCTTCAACTTCAGGCTTGAACCCGTGATAGGTTCTGAGAAACTCGGAAATCCAGTTTGCAATTCCCTGTTCAGTTCCCACATATGCAAATATCCCCAGGAAAAATAAAATCACTGTTTTTTGCCGGAACAACTCGAGATGTGTTGCCCATGCACCGACAATCTCTTCCTCCGTACGCACCACCTTCGGGAATCGTATGAAAAGGATGATTGCCACCATTAAAAAGCTTATAAAAGTAAAAACCCAGTATATTGATACCCATGGCAATTTGCCGGGTGTAAGAAAAGCCATTATTTTAATAAATAACTCACCACTCACCGGATGTGAGCTCAGGTGAGTCACAAGGTAGGAATAAACAAATGGACTGAAGAATGAAGCAACACCAAATACTAGCTGAACTATCACTGAATTAAAAGCAAAATGTTCCTCACCTCCGGCTACCCTTAATAATGGAAATAAAGCAACCTGCAAAAGTGCCATCCCGCTGCCTATAAGGAAGAGGGAAAAAAGAAATACAGGAAAGACAGGTACAAGCGAAAACAAAATAGCCCCTGCAAATGCCAAAGCCCAGGCGAGGATAATACTCTTCTTTTCATCATACTTCTGAACAAACATTCCGGAAGGTATAGACATCAGGGCATAAGCTATGAAAAATGAAAACGGCAGTAAACCTGTCATTGTCCCGTTAAGTGCAAAGCTATCGCTTACATTGGGATTTATCGAACCAAGAATATTGGTAAGGAAAGATATTGCGAAAAAAATAGCAAAAATAAGTATAACCAGGTATAATTTACGTTTCATATCTTGTTCCTGAATAATTTCATTTCATCAAACTGCAATAACATCTACTCCCAAACCCTTAATACTGGAAAGAAGTGCTTCCGGAATACCACTGTCCGTAATCAGCACATCCACTTCCGTAAGTGAAGCTATAGTTGTTATACCCTTGCTCTGAAATTTCGAAGAGTCAATAAGTGCAAACACCTTACCCGAGTTCTTCATATTAATCCGTGCCAGCGATGCTTCTTCAATATTTGTAGTCATCATACCCTTTTCTATATCGACCCCGTCGGCACTTAAAAAATACTTATCACAATAATAATTACGAAGAGACTCTGCAGCTATCTCTCCTACCACGGCCAGTGAGTTTCTGCGCAGAATCCCTCCGGTCATCAGAACCCTTATATTCTGGTATTCGGCAAGTCTGAATGTTATGTCAACTGAGTTTGTTATTACTGTAATATCAATTTTCTTAGGCAGGTGCTTGGCAAGTTCCATTATTGTTGTACCAGTATCCAGCAAAACTGTCTCCCCATCTGATATCATTGCAGCAGCAGCCTTTCCAATAGCCTCCTTAAGCTTCATATTCTTCTTACGGCGATCATAAATAGACAGGTCAACATTGATAAGGCTCTGTTTCATTGCCCCGCCCCGCGA
>Ga0102950_1000155_pt1 | contig 17332 bp, 11 predicted proteins | sample SalPon2A_B_D2_MG_FD_78505 | JGI IMG/M metagenome (GOLD analysis project Ga0102950, IMG submission 78505) | Soil microbial communities from South San Francisco under conditions of wetland restoration - Salt Pond MetaG R2A_B_D2_MG | ecosystem: Environmental > Terrestrial > Soil > Wetlands | place...
AAGTAGAGCTTCAGAATCAGTTAATGAAAATTGATGAGGAAACAACCGACAAGAGAAATTATAATAACGATTTAAAAATTGAAACGGAACTGATGGTAAAAAAACGAATCAGCCTTGAAAAAAATCTTCAGGAATTATTATCGGTTATGAGCGACAATATTGTTAAAACAGAAACAAAAAAATTCAAGCTTGAAGATGATTTAAAATCATACGATGAAAAGCTGCAGTCATACCAGGACAAAATTAACGATGCAATGCGAGAGTTAGGTGATTTGGAAGCTTCAATAGGCGCGTTAAAACTTGAACAAGAGGAACAAAAAGGAAATATTTCCAGGCTAAATGCCATGAAAAAGAAGCTGCAGGAAGATATATTAAAGCAGCAGACCACATTGCAGAAATTTCAAAAAATTAGAGAAAAACTTAAAATAGAACAGGCAATAGCAAAGAATAAAAAAGTCGGCGGCCCATATATGGGTGAATCCGATGAGAGTAAACCGCCAAGCGGCCCTGGTAACGGGGTAAAAAACACTCAAATTTTTAAGCTCTGAGTTAATCTTTTCATTATTTTTAAATTAAAACATTTTATAAAATCATATTTTATAAGTTTCAATCAGTATGTTCTATCAATTTAAATGCATACCGGAAAATTTTTATACCAAAGGAATTATTAATGCGGAAAAAAATTAACTTAGAAAAAATGAACACCTTTACAATTTTTAATACTATAACTTTAACAATATTTTTTTTACTTAGTTTAACGATAAAGGCATATTCACAATCAGAAAAATCATTTTTAAAACACCCCTCCTGGAGCTTTAATAAAACTATTTATGAGGTAAATCTTAGACAATATTCTAAAAGCGGAACTTTTAAAGGTTTTGAAAAACGTCTGCCCGAATTGAAAAAAATGGGTGTCGGTATTTTGTGGCTTATGCCTATAAATCCAATTGGTGTGAAAAACAGAAAAGGAAAATTAGGAAGCTATTATTCGGTTCAAAATTATTTAGCTGTTGATCCTGACTACGGCACTATCAATGAATTTAAAGAACTTGTAAAAAAAATCCATTCAATGGGAATGTATGTTATTCTCGATTGGGTTGCAGATCATACTTCGTGGGATAATGTATGGACTAAAGAACATCCCGATTTTTATAGGAAAGACTCCCTAGGAAATTTTGTTCCGCCGGTAAAAGATTGGACTGATGTAATTGCTCTCAACTACAAAAACAAAACTCTTTGGAAGTACATGACTGACGCAATGGAGTTTTGGGTTACGGATTGCGATGTAGACGGTTTCAGGTGCGACGTTGCAGATATGGTTCCAACTCCGTTCTGGGATCAGGCAAGAGCTAAGCTTGATAAAATAAAACCCGTATTTATGCTGGCCGAAGCAGAAAAACCGGGACTCCAGGTAAAAGCATTTGATATGACATATTCCTGGAAGTTTTATTCATTGATGAATAATATTGCAAAAGGGAAAAAGAATTCCGGGGATTTAATTAAATATTTTAAATGGGATGACTCAACATTTCCCGCAAATGATTTCAGAATGCGCTTTACAACTAATCATGATGAAAACAGCTGGAACGGGACTGTATTTGAAAGACTTGGAAAGGCGGCCCCGACTTTTGCGGCATTAACTTTTGCTGTTAAAGGAATGCCTTTAATTTACAGCGGGCAGGAAGCAGGATTAAATAAAAGATTAAAATTTTTTTCAAGAGATCCTATCGATTGGAAGAAATCTAAATTCAGAGAACTGTATACCAAGCTCGTTCATCTGAAATTAAATAATAAAGCTTTGTGGTGCGGAACCGAAGGCGGCAAGATGATGATGGTGCCATCTTCAAATGAAAAATCTGTGTATTCGTTTATAAGAGAAAAAGATAATGATAAAGTTTTTGTGGTTTTCAATTTGTCCGCAAAACCGGTTGATGTAAAATTCAATTCGGATTTAATTAAAGGAAATTATTTAGACTTATTTGCTAATAAGTCAACTGCCTTAACAAGTTCGGAAAACTTAAATTTAAAACCATGGGGATTTAAGTTTTTTGTAAAAAAATAAATTATTCTTTTCTGCTGATTTAGGAATAAAATTGCGGGTTATTATGTCCATTCAGCTTAAAAATATTTCAAAACACTTCGGCCCTTTGCCTGCTCTGCAGAATATTGATTTCTCTTTTCCTGTAAGTAAAACAACCGTTTTAATTGGACCGAGCGGCTGTGGTAAATCAACCCTAATTAGAATAATAACCGGATTAATTAAATTCGATGAAGGAGAGCTTCTTATAAACGACGAAATTCTTTCTTCATCAAATTTATATTCTGTTCGAAGAAAGCTCGGATATGTTATTCAAGACGGAGGATTGTTTCCTCATTTAACTGCAAAGGCTAATGTTACTTTGTTAGCTGAATATCTGGATTGGGATAAAATTAAAATTGAAAATAGAGTTGAAAAGTTATGTGAACTAACAAAATTTCCTAAAGATGGGTTAATTAGATTTCCGGGTGAACTTTCGGGCGGACAGAAACAAAGAGTTAGTTTAATGAGAGCACTAATGCTTGATCCAGAAATTCTTCTTCTGGATGAACCGCTGGGAGCTTTAGATCCTCTTATCAGGTACGAACTTCAAACAGATTTAAAAGAAATATTTACTAATTTGAAAAAAACCGTTATCCTCGTTACTCATGACATGAGTGAAGCTTCTTTCTTTGGTGATATTATTGTGCTAATGAAAACCGGAAAAATCATTCAAACCGGTACCGTTAATGATTTTATTGATTCACCAAAAGAACCGTTTGTTACTAAATTTATTACTGCGCAGCGCAGCTTCATTAATAAATAAAAGAGAAAAATTTGAAAAAAACTTTTTCAATTTTATTAATCTTGTTAACCTTTATCAGTTTTTATGGAACTGCTCAGGAAAAAAAAGCTCCAATTAAAGTCGGTTCTAAAAAATTTACCGAGTCTGTTATTCTTGGAGAAATAATAACTCAATTAGGAAGATTAAAAGATCCTGATATAATTCATCTCAGAGAAATCGGAGGAACGCGTGTAGTTTGGAATGCGCTATTAAAAGGAGATATTGATATTTACCCTGAGTACACCGGAACAATTAGAGAAGAAATTTTTGCCAGCAAAATGCTTTCGGAAAATGCAATGATCGACTCCCTTAAAAAGCTTCATATAAGTATGAGCAAATCACTTGGATTCAACGATACTTACGCTTTGGGAATGAAAGAAAGTTTAGCAGAAAAATTAAATATCAAAACTATTTCCGACTTACGAAACCATCCTAATTTAAAATTCGGATTCAGCAATGAATTTATGGATAGAAAGGACGGATGGCCAGGTCTGCAGGCCGCATATAATTTACCGCAAAAAAATGTAAGAGGCCTGGATCATGACCTTGCTTACCGGGGACTTGAAGACGGCTCTATTGATGTTGTCGATTTATATTCAACCGATGCAGAAATTAGGTATTACCATTTAAAGGTTTTAAAGGATAACCTCCATTACTTTCCTGATTATAAAGCCGTTTTACTTTATAAATCATCACTTAAAAATGCAAATCCATTAGCATTGAAATCTATTCTAAGACTTGAGGGAAGTATTTCCGATTCTGAAATGATTAATATGAATGCAGAGGCAAAAATAGATAAAATTCCCGAACAGGAAATTGCCGCAAATTTTATCAAACAAAAATTCTCTTTATCAACTGAATATAAAAAAGACACCATCTGGAGCAGGCTTTTTTATAATACCAAACAGCATCTTTTCATGGTTCTCATTTCTTTATTCGCTGCAATTTTACTTTCTATTCCATTAGGGATTACTGCGCATCGAAATATAAAGATAGGAAAAATTATTTTAAGCGTCGTAGGGATAATCCAAACAATTCCTTCGTTAGCACTATTGGTTTTTATGATTCCTCTGCTTGGTATCGGTTCCTGGCCTGCAATTGTTGCATTATTTCTTTATAGTTTGCTACCTATTGTTAGGAATACATATTCAGGATTAGAAGATATTCCTCTTAACATTAGTGAATCAGCGGAAGCAATTGGCTTACCGCCTTTTGCAAGATTAAGATTAGTTGAACTGCCTCTTGCATCAAGGTCTATTCTCTCGGGTATTAAAACTTCGGCAGTAATAAATGTTGGAACCGCAACGCTAGGAGCTTTAATAGGCGCCGGTGGATACGGCCAGCCAATTCTAACTGGAATTCGATTAGATGATGTTTCTCTCATACTTCAAGGAGCAATTCCTGCAGCAGTGCTTGCGTTACTTGTTCAATGGTTTTTCGATTTGCTTGAACTGGTAATTGTACCAAAGGGATTAAGGCTTAAATAAAATTTTTCATAATTACCCTTACATTTCTATAAAAGATATTTCTCAATTTAAATAAAAGGAGTGCTAGCACATTAAAAGAAATTCGCATGTCCGGCTTTTGACGGATTAAAAAATTATCCGTAGTGAAGCGTTAAAGATAAATGCTGTTTGAGAGGGTGACTAAAAAAAAATTTTTGAATAATAGAACGCTGATAAAATGCCTGCATGCCGAAACGGCACTTCGGCGTGCAGGCACCGATTTAAACTGATTTACGCAGATTTTGATATTGAATATTACTTTTGATACAGCTTCTTTAGTATCAGTTTAAACTTTGTTTCCAACTCCGTAGTAGTTGAATATTTGTATCAAAAGTAAAGTTAAAGACCGACAGAACTCCGTAGGAGTTCTATAACAACTATCTTGTTAAAGCTATAGCGAAACAATTCAGTTTATGTCTATATACAGCAAGCGGGTTTGCTCATTATGAAAATAAAATAAATTAGAATACCACCTAATTTTCAAGCTTTTAAAATCAAAATAATTTATTTTAAGTAATGTAATTTTGATCGGCTAAAAGCGGGAGGCTTAAAATGAGATTTAAGTTATTTTGTTTTTACTTTGTTTTATCTTCATTATTACTTTCTAATCTAAGTTTTCCTCAATCATTCGGATTAAATTTTACATTAGGTTTTCCTATGAATGAATTCAAACAAAATGTAAAACGTACCGGCTTTGGAGGAAGTTTACAGTTTTTATTATGGAATCCAACACCTGATCTGCCGTACTCATTCGGATTAAATTTAGGGTACATAAATTATGGAAGTGAATCAAGAACCGAACCGTTCAGCTACACTATTCCCGATGTATCTGTTGATGTTACCAGAACCAATAATATTATTAACTTTCACTTTCTGAGTCAGGTAATCCTTCCTTACGGTAATTTTCGTCCTTATATGGAATTTTTATTAGGCGGTTCATATATCTTTACAATGACTCAAATAAACAGCAGCGGATCAGAAGAATCTACATCAACTAATAATTTTGATGATTGGGCCTGGAGCTATGGTGCCGGTGCAGGTTTTTTAATTAAGCTGACTTCCGATTCCGTAAACGCAGAGAATCTTGGGGCCATTTATTTGGATTTCAAAGTAAGATACTTGTACGGAACAGAAGCGCAGTACTTAAAGGAAGGTTCAGTTACAATTAGAAACGGCACGGCATATTACGATGTGTCAAAATCAAAAACAGATCTTTTGACTGCCCAGCTTGGAATTATTGTTTATCTTGATTTCTCAAAAAAAGGTAATCCGATTAAGTAAATTAAGTTGAGAGCGGATTTTCGTAAAGTCCTTCATCTGTTGCTTCAGGCAGATTTTCTATTTTCACCTTATTCATTTTTACGGAAGGAAATAATCCATATAAAAAAATTTCACTACCTAAAAACCAGATTTTTGTCCATGTTCTTACCCAAATTAGCGTCTGCTGAATTAAGAACATAAAAAATATATTAAATCCGGAAACCATTCCAATAGCGCTATCCAGATAAAAATAAATTAAGAAAAACACAATTGGAGCTATCAAAATAAACAAGTACAATAAATAGGTGCTGAATAAATGTCTTATTACAAACTTAACCGAAAGCCAGATAGACTTAAGCGATTTGCGTGAATCATTATTGAAGAGAATAATCTTGGCATAATCTCCTATAATTAATAATAGGATAAAAAAGAATATGTATACAATTATTCCAATCAGAACAATATTAAACAGCACAGCTTCATTCTGAACCGTACTTGAAACCATTGCGACAATTTCTGCTAACGGGAAAAATACTATCAATGCAAAAATTAGCTGAAGTATTAATAGATAAAACGCAAGTTTTAAAAACCTAAAGAAAAATATTGCACAATTTTCAAAGAACAGCCTTGCCGAAAATTTTTGATTTTCTACGCTAAGTATTTTAAGAACACCGCCTGCAAAGAAAACCGTAAAGACTAGATAAAGAACCCCGAACCAAAAAGCAGCAGATACAAACGGGCTTATCGCATGGCCCGCTGTTCTAAGAAAATCCGCATAAGTTGTAATGTCAAATCCTTTAATCATGGAATTGATGTCCATAGAATTCCCGGCAATTTTACTTAGTGTTCCGCGGAATGGAATAGCAAGCAGCAATGCTAAAAGAAATGTAATGGCATAAATTACTGTTGCCATTTTCTTTGATTTTGCTGCCGAAATAAGTCCGGTTCTATAAGCTGTAAATATTTTCATAATTTTTTTTTCGATGATTATTAAAAAAGCATTCCGAAATTCTGCATTGTATTTTCTATCCAGAAAATAAACTTAGCGGCATACTTGTTAATTGACGTCTTCTTAGGCGCTAATGTATAGCTGTTGTTAATAAGATTTACATCCATCGGAATTTTATTATAAGGGTCAATCTTTGCCCAAACGACCTTGTCAGTATTATCGTAAATATAATCGTGCGCTCTTTCTTTACCGTCCCAATGTTCTAAAATTTCTTTACCGCTATTAAAATGTACAAGAACTTCTTCAGGCATTACAACACCGCCTAAACGCTCTACTATAACTTTTGAACGATAAAGGCCCTCATCCTTTTTACTTCTTTTTACTTTATAAAAATGTTTTACACCTGCGCTGTCATAAGCACCCATAGACTTAGGAACCCCAGAGACAGAAATACTTGCAAGCCTATAATCGCAGATGTCGGTTCCATACAGAACCCCATTAAAAAACCAACCCATATTGCCGCCTAATTTATTTTCCGGATCTTTCTTAACAACTTCATTAACAATCGCAATAAAATCCTTTCCGCATGGATGTTTAAATTTCCACCGTTCAAAATAAGTCTGCATAATTTCATCCATTACCTTCCGTCCGACTAATCCTTGCAAAGTCATCATCCATGTTGCTGTTTTGCTGTATGTAATTGAGCCGTAATCATTATGTTTAAAGTCCCATGAGTTTTGAAAGTCCGGTGAAATTTTCGGATCTCGCATTCCAACATAAGATTCTCTCTGCTGTTCAAAATCGCCAAAGTGAAAACCGCCGATATCAAAGAAAGATTTCTTTTTACCGTAATAATGATCCATAATTCTTGTTTCATAATAAGTATTAAAGCCTTCATCCATCCACGCTTCTTCAAACTCATTTGTTGCAAGTATACCCATAAAATAATTATGCCCGAACTCGTGTATTACAACATTTTCGGTAAATTTTATTCCATCCGGCATACCCCATAAACAGCCGGCAGTAAATAAAGTCGGATACTCCATTCCGGCGGCACCAAAGGCACGGAACGGCGGATCGACAATTGTAAGATTCGGATAAGGATATTTTCCTACATATTTATCAAAATATTCGAGCGCGTCTTCAACAGAATTTATATGCCGATTGGCCTGCGGAAGATGCTGCGGCTGTAAAAGTACTTTTATCTTTACATGTCTCCATGTAGCATTAACTACTTTAAACAAAGGCGAAGCCGTCCATGAAAAGTCAATTACATCTTCGGCATGATAAAACAAAGTTTTCGTTCCGTCGCTATTTTTTACTTCATTCTGTAAAACTCCAACAGCGCCTACTACATAATTTTTAGGAACTGTTATGTGAACATTATAAACTCCGAAGTCGGCGTAGAATTCCGAATTTGCATGATACTGATGGCAGTTCCACCGGCCTTTAACAGCATACCGTTCACCCGCATGCTCATAAACTCCGATTTTAGGAAACCACTGCCCGACCATAAAAAAATTATCGCTGAAACCGCTCCTTGCAAATACTTTCGGCAGCTTTGATTCAAACTTTATATTTAATGTAATTTCCTTTCCGGGAAGTAATGGTTTGCTTAGCGGAACACTGATTACGGTTTGGTCATCGGCGTTATTATCATCGGGGTGAATGAATTTAATTTTATCTGTAAGATCTTCACCGTCTTTTACTTTCATTGAAAGGACATCGATCCATCCCCAATTTATATTTGACTTTATATTGAACTGATCGCCTCGTAATTGTCCTCCGGATTCTTTTATGAAAGTGGAATTTGTATTCTTAAAAGCATTTAAGTATAAATGAAATTCCAATTCACTTATTTTGTCGCCGGAGGAATTTTTCCAGTATAAAGTTTCTTCCCCTGTCACTAATTTCTTTTCAAGATTAAGCTTAACATTCATATCGTAGTTTGCAATTCTATCACTTAACGGCTTTTGAAAAATTGACTGCTGTGCGAATGAAATACTTAAGCCTGAAAAAATAATTGAAATGAAAAATAAATAGGCAGAGATTTTGGTTTTGGAAGACATCATATCTTTCGCCGCTTCCTTTGTTGTTGCTAATTTTGTGATTAGAACTTACCCTTTAAATAATGGGGGTTTTGCAGATTTGTCTTTCTGCTTAATGTGAATATCTTAAAAATTAAAATTACAAGCAAAAGAAAAGTTTATGAAATTAGGTGTCATTCCTAAGAATCCTGTCTGGATGGCAGGGTGGAAATCTATTTAATGAATGCTACATTTAAATCGCATCTAAAAGCAAGTTTAAAAACTTGACTTTTTACATAACGGTCTGAAATGCTTGGTTAGGCAACATTTATTTTAATAAACGAACAATTTCAGATAATACAACATCTAAATCATTTGAAAAATTTATTTGGTTCTGATTTGGTAATACTTCTTTTTTACGAATTGGTAAATGCAAATGGTTGTCAGCAATATTTCTCAATGAGTTTTGCAAATGCTGTGAATTACCTTTAAATGATTTACCACCATAATTATTGCTTACTTCTATAAAAGTATTGAAACCAAATATTGGTGGAATATGATCAAGGATTGCCCGACAAATCATTGTACAAGTCATATAACTTCCACTTGAATAAGCGATATTCAATTCATCTAACAATTTTATTAACCTTGTTAAATCATAATCTTGAGATACCATAGATTTTAATTCCAAAATTCTATTAGATTCAACAAACATTTCTTTTTTATTTACAGATTCTTGTTTAGGAATTCTTGAAATAACTGCATCAATGATTGCTATAATATCTGAAACCCCAGCATACGTTATCCCAGGAAGGAATCCTCCAGTTTTATTAATTATTGTTGATGATATTTCATTTGAATACTTATTGGATTTTCCAAAGTATTCATCTAGTAAATCACTAACTTCTATCTCGATTCTTTTAAACTGAGATTCATATTCTGTGGGTAAATATAAACCAAGCATATCACTTTTAATAAATTTTTTTAACAATGCTTGTAAATTTTGTTTTTGCTCATTTAGCTCTGCTAAGATTTCTTCGCTATTCATATTTTCTCAGTTGCCTAACTTATACTTATTCTGCATACATTATTGATTAAAGGAACGTAGATATGCATGCAGCTGCATAACTATGTTTTATTACAAATCGTTCTATCATTCCTAGTTTGCCCCATGCGTGTCTTAAAGTAGTTATCATATTCCCACCCCTAAAAATAGTGCTATTTATATGTTTATAAATGTAAAAATATTATTTATAAAATGCACTAAATATTTTCTATAAACATTAAGGAGATTTCTCCCTCTGGTCGAAATGACAAATGCACTATTCTAGATATTCTTTCTTTTTATAATTATTTGGAACCGCTAATTTCAAATAATAATTTTTCTTCAATTGATGAGCATCATTCCCATTCAAAATTTCCCCAACTTTTTAATATATTTAAAAAACAAATATTTAGGTATTTTAATCTGATCATAGCAAAGGAGCACTATTATGCCTTCTAATCAAGATAAAATGAATGAATTATGCATAAACACAATTAGATTTTTAGCCGTTGACGGAGTACAAAAAGCCAACTCCGGACATCCGGGAATGCCGATGGGCTGCGCACCGATTGCATATTTATTGTACACAAAAATTATGAGGCATAATCCGGCTAATCCAAAATGGCTTAACAGAGACAGATTCGTTTTATCTGCAGGCCACGGCAGTATGCTTCTATACAGCTCGCTTCATCTTTGCGGCTATAATGTTCCGTTGGATCAATTAAAACGGTTCCGCACATTCGGCAGTATTACACCGGGACACCCGGAATATGGCTTAACAGAAGGCGTTGAAACTACTACCGGTCCGCTTGGGCAGGGCTTTGCAAACTCAGTGGGAATGGCAATTGCCGAAGAATATTTAGCAAGCAGATTTAATAAAGACGATATAAAAATTCTCGATCACTATATTTATGGAATATGCAGCGACGGCGATATGATGGAAGGGATTTCTCATGAAGCAGCTTCACTTGCAGGACATCTACAGCTTGGAAAAATAATTTTCTTCTACGATTATAATCATATAACTATTGATGGACCAACATCACTTGCATATTCCGATGACGTTACCAAAAGATTTGAAGGTTACCATTGGCATGTTCAGGAAGTTGAAGATGTAAATAACCTGGAATCTTTAGAAAAAGCACTGCAAAATGCACAGAAGGTAAAAGACAAACCTTCAATAATTATTACTCATACTCATATCGGTTTCGGCAGTCCGAACAAGCAGGATACCAGCAAAGCACACGGCTCTGCTTTAGGTCCTGAAGAAGTTAAATTAACTAAAGAGAACTTCGGCTGGCCGCTGGAACCGGATTTCCTTGTTCCGGATGAAGTAAGTGAATACTATAAGAAAGTCGGTATAAAAGGGAAAGAAGATGAAGATAACTGGAATAAGCTTTTTGCAAAGTATGAAGAAAAATATCCGGCGGATGCAAAATTATTTAAAAATGTAATGAGCGGAAATTTCGGAGAAGAATGGAAATCGAAGCTTCCTTCCTTTGAAGACGACGGTAAGAAACTTGCAACTAGAGCAGCAAGCGGAAAAGTACTGAATGCAATTGCATCATCGCTCCCAACATTAATCGGCGGCTCTGCCGATCTTGAGCCTTCCAACAATACATATTTAAAAGATTATAAAAATTTCTCAGCGGAAAACAGAGACGGAAGAAACTTCCACTTTGGAATTCGTGAGCATGGAATGGCAAGCATCCTTAACGGCATGGCATACTATGGAGGAGTAATTCCCTACGGCGGTACGTTCTTAATCTTTTCGGATTATTTACGCCCTGCAATCAGGCTTGGTTCACTATCAAAAATAAAACCGATTTATGTTTTTACACACGATAGTATAGGTTTAGGAGAAGACGGGCCGACACATCAGCCGGTCGAGCATATTTCATCGCTTAGAGCAATTCCAAAGCTTATTGTAATTCGTCCGGCAGATGCAAACGAAACTGTATATGCATGGCAGGCCGCATTAGAACATAAAGGAAGCCCGGTTGCATTATTATTAACACGACAGGGATTACAGGTTTTAGATCAGAAGAAATATCCTTCGGCAAAAAATCTTTTTAAAGGGGCTTACGTATTATCGGAATCGACCGCTTTGCGGAAAGACAGTAGCGGTACACCGGATATAATTATTCTTGCCACCGGTTCCGAAGTTGGAATATCTTTAACTGCCGCGGAAAAACTTGAATCAGAAGGGACTAAAGTTAGAGTAGTTAGTTTTCCAAGCTGGGAATTATTCGAACAGCAGCCTAAAGAATACCGCGATTCTATAATCCCGCCGAGTGTAAAAGCGCGTGTTTCGGTTGAAGCAGGAGTTAAGCACGGCTGGGATAAATATATTGGCGATTACGGTGAAGCTGTAAGCGTTGAGAAATTCGGATCATCTGCGCCGGTAAGTGTTGTAATGGAAAAATACGGCTTTACCCCGGAAAATATTGTTGATACCGCAAAAAGAGTATTGGCAAAGGTTAAGAAATAATAAAATTACTTTGCAAATGGGTAATCAATTACTTCTCTAATTTTTTCTTTAGCTTCTTTGCCTGCCCATTTTTCGCAAAGGTAAAGTCCAAGATCAATTGAGGAAGTAACTGCTCCGGAAGTAATAATATCACCGTCTTCAACAATTCGTTCTTCAACCACCTCTGAGCAATATTGCTTTAGTGTATCATATTCCAGGTAATTTGTTGTAGCTCTTTTCCCTTTTAAGAAACCTGCGGCTCCTAATATAAGACCGCCTGTGCATATCGAAATTTTATATTGAATATTTTGAGCTGTCTTAATCCATTCTATAAATTCACTATCGTTCTGCAAACTTCTAGTACCCATTCCGCCTGGTACAATGATAGCATCATATTTACCTAAATTGTTTCTTACTTTGTCAGGAATAATTTTGAAACCATGCTTATCTCTTACCATATCTGTCATTGCACAGATATCCCAATAAAGATCATTTTTAAATTTTAAAGTTTTTAATCTGGTAATAGTATCATACACCCCTGCAAAATCAAGAAGCGTTAAATCATTAAACACAACGAATGCAACTTTCAAAATAGGCCTCTTTTACAATTGATAAAATACAAATTTAACTAAAATTCTATTCAGTAACCGTTTCTTTTATTTCTGCACCGAATAAATTCATAACTTTCTTACTAAAATTGATTATAAATTCCATCAATGTTTCAGGAGATTCAAAATTGTTTTGAATTACTAATTTGAGCACTTCTTTCTGCTGATTAAATTTTATAGAATCTTTATATTCTTGAATTATAAATCTCATTAGCTCAACGAATTTAAATTTATAATAATCTTCTTTTTGCCCTCTGGGAAGAATAATAAAAATATTTTTCCTCTGAATAATCACTCTTTCAAATAATGCATAAGATGCATATAGTTTTAATGTAGCCGCAGAAATGAGCCTCTGAACAAGAACAGGTAACGGTCCGAACCGGTCTTTCATTTCATCTTTCAATTCTTCTATTTCAGCAAGATTTTTTATAGAATAAAGTGCCGTATAAAAATTTAACCTATCCATTTGTTCGGGCATATATGTTGAAGGTATGCCGATTTCATAATAAGTATCGATTGTCGGTTCAGTTCGATCCTCCGGTTTGGGTAAGTCTTTAAAAACTTCTTTGAATTCCTCGTACTTTAATTCTTCAACGGCTTCGTTTATTAATTTTACATAAAGGTCAAAACCTACCTCATTTATAAAGCCGGTTTGTTCTGTACCCAAAAGATTTCCTGCGCCCCTAATTTCAAGATCACGCATGGAAATATTAAAACCGGCACCCACGTCCGTAAACTCTTCAATGGCCTGCAAACGGCGTAAAGCTTTTTTGGTAATTCCGCTTAAAGAAGGAACAATAAAATATGCATACGCCTGCCTGTTCGATCTCCCCACTCTTCCGCGAAGCTGATGAAGTTCCGCAAGCCCGAATCTGTCGGCTCTGTTTACAATTATTGTGTTCACATTTGGAATATCCATTCCAGATTCAATTATTTTCGTTGAAAGAAGAACATCAAAATCTCTATTTAAAAAACCATGTATAACTTTTTCAAGCTGTGTCGGTTTCATCTGGCCATGCGCAATAGCAATTCTAACATCGGGAAGATATTTTCTAATATAGCCTGCAAGTTTATCTATGGACTGCACTCTATCATGTACAAAATAAATTTGTCCATTTCTTCTTAGCTCATTTAATATCCATTCTTTAATTTTAAATACATCGAAAACAGAAACATGAGTATAAATAGGCTGCCGATTCGGCGGCGGTGTGGCTATGATCGATAAATCTCTTGCGCCAAGTAAAGATAAATTTAATGTTCTTGGTATTGGTGTTGCTGTTAAAGTAAGCGTATCAACATTCAATTTTAATGAGCGAAGTTTTTCTTTTGCCATTACTCCGAATCGATGTTCTTCATCAATTATTAAAAGGCCGATATCTTTAAACTTTATATCTTTTGATAATAACCTATGAGTTCCGATAACAACATCAATTTTGCCCTCACCCAATTCCCCTAAAATTTCCGTTTGCTTTTTCTTTGATTGAAACCTTGACATTACTGCAACCTTAACAGGAAATTGCGATAGTCTATCAGTAAAGGTATTATAATGCTGTTCTGCTAATATTGTTGTAGGAACTAGAACTGCAGTCTGCTTTCCATCTTGTGCAGCTTTGAAGGCAGCCCTAACTGCAATTTCTGTTTTGCCGAACCCTACATCGCCGCAGACAAGCCTATCCATAGGGTTGCCGGCCTGCATATCGGATTTTACTTCTTCCGTAACTTTTTCCTGATCGGGAGTGTCTTCATAAAAGAATGAAGCTTCAAGTTCTTTTTGCCAAACTGTATCCGTATTAAATTTGTAACCTTTAGTTGCTTTTCTTTTAGCATAAAGCTCGATCAATTCTCTTGCTGCTTCTTTAATTTTTCGTTTGGTTTTATGCTTTGTGTTTGTCCAGTCGGAAGTACCTAAAGTAGATAACGTGGGGACAAGGTTTTCGTTTGAAGAATATTTCTTTACAAGTGTAAGATAATTCAAATTAACATAGACTATCCCGCCTTCATTATAAATTATCTTCATAGATTCTTGATCAACATCTCCAATTTTTATAGTTTCCAGTCCGACATATTTCCCTATTCCGTAATCTTCATGAACAACAAAATCACCCTTTTTTATAGAAGCAAAGGCTTTTGACTTTGATTTTTTATACTTCTTAGCTGTAGATGTTTTTGTTCTATAAGGTTTATTAAAAATCTGATAATCAGTAATTACAAGAACTTTATCTTCCTTATTCAAAAAACCTTTTTTAATAGCGAGAGTTTCTATTTTAACTTTTCCGGATTCAATAAATTGAGCAAGTTCCGTATTGAATTCAGAAAGCAGATCTTTCAGTCTTGTTGATTGTAATTCGTTCTCAGCAGTAATTATTATGTTGAAACTTGACTCGGCATAATTTTTTAACACCGAAAATAAAATTTCGTAATTAGAATTTATTGTGGGAGCTTCGGAAAAACCAAGTTCAATCCTTTTATTGTTCGACGTAAGTTCTTCTTCAATCAGCCATTGAACATCTTGATTAGAAGACGGCTTATAACCTATTTCTAATGAATCACCAATAATTGTTTCGTTTGTATTTTCTACATCAGGATAATCATCTTCTTCAAATTCTGCTTTTGCATTAGTAAAATTTGAATCGTCAGAATTTAATTCTTTAAATAAATTTATTTTGGTTTGTTTAAGATTTTCCAGTTCATAAGATGATGCCAAAACAACCGGTTCGTTTAAATAATCAAAAATATCAACAGTTTTATTTTTTAAAGGATCATTCTCCGAATTTAACGCTCCCGCTAAAGTTGTACTTTCAATAGCTTCAATAGATCTTTGACTTTCCGGTTCGAAATATCTAATTGATTCAAGAAAATCACCGTCAAATTCCAGACGCACAGGGTTCTTTTCACTGTACGACCAAAAATCTATTATTGCTCCTCTTTGTGAAAAGTAACCTGGAGCTTCTACAAAATTATCCCTTTGATAATTCAGAAGATTTAGGTATTCGATTAAATCATTATAACTAAGATCACCTCCCTGTTGAATTTTAGTTGTTCTTTGTTCTACCAGAGCTTTGGGAGGAAGTTCGCAATTTAATAAATCATAACTTGCAGCAAGTATAAATTTATCACGTGTAGTTAATTCATTTAACTTTTCCTGAAGAGTTTCGGTTTTTAACTCTGTTAATGAAATAACAAATTTTGATACGCCCAAAACATCAAGTTCAACTATAAACTCACTTATGCTTTGAATGTCATTAAACAGAACAATAATTTGTTTTTCTTTTTTAAGAAGCGTAGAAACGTACAAGCTTTTTAATGCGCCGAAGAGCGGAGAAACATAAACTATATTATTTTCTTTTAACTGATTTTGAATATTGGATAATACTTGATTTGTGTTAACAATATCTTCTATCCGAAAGGTCTTAGAATTTGCTGTCATTTTTAATATTTTTCTATTCTATCCGCAAAGTAATAATTTAAACTCGGCTTTTCTTTAAATGCAATAAAAAAAATAAAAAAAATTTTCCTTTGAATAAGCACAGGCGGATATTTAATTTTCAATACAAATAAAACTAACTGAAAAAGGTTTTTCAACTCATTTAACAAAAATAAAGAAAAAGTTCTGAAAATTACTTGATAAAGAAAAGGCATTTTGGATGAATCGTTTTTATTCTATATTCATTTTATTTGTTTTCATTACATTCTCCGCAAATGCCCAAATATCTGTCGGTTACATCAACGGATATTATGACAGTTACCCTGCTTCATCTATAGATTATCAGAATCTTTCTTACATTGTAATGTCTTTTATTTATCCAAACTCGGATGGAAGTATCAGTGTAGATTCATGGTTTCTTAATCCGACACTTGTTCAAACAGCACATCAAAATGGAGTAAAAGTAATTGTATCTGTCGGTGGTTACGGAGGAAGCAGCGGATTCAGTCAAATGGCAGCAGACACTGCGGCCAGAAGCAAATTTGTTAACAATCTAGTTAATTTTTGTTTAAACAATAATTTCGATGGTGCTGATCTTGATTGGGAATATCCATCCGTCTCTGACAAAAATAATTTAACTGTACTATGCGAACAAATTCGTGAAGCTTTTGACAAAGCAAATATTTCAACACTTAGTGCTGCAATTTCTTCTCAGGACTGGAATAATGCTTATGATATTTCCAAACTTAAAAATTATTTGAACTGGTTCGGGATTATGACTTATGATTACTATGGCACTTGGGAAACAACTTCTGGTAATGACTCTCCTTTATTTTCCTCAACTAAACAATCCGGATCAGCTGATTATAGTGTTAAATATTATCTCGCCAAAGGAATGCCTAAAGATAAATTATGTATTGGAACTCCTTTCGGAGGTTATCTTTTAAATTCAAAAGAAATGTACTCATCAAATTCCGGCGGATCGGCAATAACATACACGAATGCAAATGCAAAAATAATGCAGGGCTGGAAGTATAATTGGGATAGTATTTGTAAGGTTCCTTATCTTCAAAATCCGGCACATACACAAATAATTACTTATGATGACACAAATTCTATTAAGTTAAAGTGCGAGTATATCCATAAAAATAATTTAAAAGGAATAATAATTTGGAAGATTGGC
>Ga0102950_1000156_pt1 | contig 17306 bp, 15 predicted proteins | sample SalPon2A_B_D2_MG_FD_78505 | JGI IMG/M metagenome (GOLD analysis project Ga0102950, IMG submission 78505) | Soil microbial communities from South San Francisco under conditions of wetland restoration - Salt Pond MetaG R2A_B_D2_MG | ecosystem: Environmental > Terrestrial > Soil > Wetlands | place...
CAGGGAGATTTGAATTACCGGTTATGGCCGGCATCAGGATTCTTGTCATCGCCAATGCGATGAATAAAATTAATGTCCAGCACTGGTACAGGCCAACTCCGTCTGCTTTCTCACCGCAGGAGATCAATGACATAAAGACATGGGTAGGAGATGGTGGCTCCTTGTTCCTTATTGCCGACCATATGCCTATGGGAGGTGCAGCCGCTGATCTTGCTCGTGCTTTCGGTTTCAGCTTCACTAATGGATTCGCCGTAGATACAGCAAGAGGAGGGACGACATTTTTTCTCCGGTCCGACAATACGCTTACATCCGATATTATTGCAAATGGCCGTAACAAATACGAAAGAGCCGACAGCGTGGTATCTTTCACCGGACAGGCATTCCGGATCCCAGGTGAAGCTGTTCCCATTATTCGTTTCGATAAAAGATATACACTCCTTGAACCAGATACTGCCTGGGTTTTCGACAGGTCAACAAAGCTTACTTCTCTTGACAGTACCTGGGTACAGGGTGCTTACATGGAATACGGTAAGGGACGAGTTGTCGTTTTTGGTGAGGCTGCAATGTTCACTGCCCAGCTAACAGGGCACAACCTTGCCCGGGCCGGGCTCAACTCAGGTTTTGCAAAGGGTAATCTTAAGCTTCTGCTTAATATAATACACTGGCTGGATCACAGGTACTGAGGACGGAAGACATAAGAAGTAGGATATAAGATGAAGGGGGGGCAGATATGCTGACCGGGACCATGAGCAACACGAATAAACACTGATGCCTTTCTCTCTATTAATATCTCCATATGTAACTCCGTATTCAAATCTGTGGAGCTCAGTGGCCACTCTTTGTAACACTGAAACCTAATAAAAACCTTAAGATAATTCTAACGGATTAAATGACTTAATGACACAATGACATGATTAGCAGTATGTTGGGCGTCATTTTGACATAGCTGTATTATTGCAGGATTCAATAAGATATTCATTTTCCGGCAATTAAAATCACGGTTCATTTTAATAAAGACACATGGCATTTAATTTGATAAAAGACTATCGAAAACAATATGTTAAACTTAAAATATGGAGGAATGAATCATGGCAATAGTTAGATTTTCAAATCAGTTTCCGACATTTTTCGATCGTTTTTTAGAAAATGATTTGTTCGATTGGACTAACAGGCATTATTCAACTACCGACACAACTCTTCCATCTGTAAATATCAAGGAGAGTGAAGATGATTTTGAAGTTGAACTTGCAGCGCCCGGTCTCAGTAAAAAGGATTTTAACATAGAACTTAATCACGACACACTAACAATTTCATCTGAGAAGACAGTAGAAAATGAGACAAAAGATGGCCAGCAATTTGCACGCAGAGAGTTCAGCTACCAGTCATTCAGCCGGTCCTTCACACTTCCCAATACGGCGGACAGTGAAAAAATAAATGCGAAGTATGACAATGGTATTCTCCGTATTACAATTCCCAAGAAGGAAGAGGCTAAGCCAAAGCCACCAAAACAAATTACTATTTCATAAGTAAGACACTGAGCCGGTTAAATTCAACCGGCTTTTTGATATATTTCCTTAAGGTTCACCCGATTGGATTACTTACAGGTATCCTAAAAGCCCGGATACTGAGACACCAGGTCATAGTTATGAAAATGTTTTAACAGTATGTGTCAGTTAATTTCCTCCGGGGGCAAGCTAAGATCCAGGCTAAGATCATAATACGAGGTAACGCTTCTTATACCAGAGATAAGAAAGTATGTACAATTATTTCTGAGATATTACTTTAATATACGTTTCATACCGCAAACTTCTTATAAGATTCGTCTGCAGCTTTCGCAAGATCTATATCATTTTGAGTAATTCCACCGGCCGAATGTGTCTGCAGTGTTATTTTTACTTTGTTATAAACATTTGACCAGTCGGGATGATGATCATTTTTCTCTGCTAAAAGGGCAACGGATGTCATAAATGAGAAAGCATCCCTGAAGTCCCTGAATGTGTATTCGCATGACAGAAATTTACCATCATATTTCCAGTTTCGGAGGTCACCCGATATTTTTTCTTTTACCTCTACTGATGTTAATGCTTTCATGGCTATGATTTTTAGACGGCAATTTTCAGGTATTGCCAGTATTATTATCTGAGAACAACATATTGGTTATTGAATCTTCCACCTCGTGGTGATAGATGTAAGTCGGGTAGGCAGTTTTCTTTATATTGATACCTTTATTCAGAGCCCTGTCGAGCAGATCGGCGTCTGCCCCGAGATAAATATCCCGGAAACCGCCGAGTTCATACAATATTTCTCTGCCTATAAAGAATGTTCCTCCTATCACACACTCACTTAGAGGGACTGATTTCTCAGGATCGAACCTGTCGGGGACCATCGGGTTTCCAATTACTTTAACACCGCCGTGGAGGAAGCTCAATGAAGCATCACCTGTCAGAATCTCCCTTCGAAGTTCAAGATGTTCAGGAGCATATTCATCATCCGAGTCGAGGAATGTTACATACTTTCCCGAAGCATAGAATATGCCTGCATTCTTTGAAAGCGGTTCACCGCTGTGCTCTTTTTTCAGGTAACTGATAGCAGGATATGATTCGAGATAAGGTAGGACCTCCGTATAGGTATTGTCAGTGCTTTCATCATCCACAATAATAGCTTCCCAGTTTTTTTCTGTCTGTAAAACGAGTGAATCTAATGCTCTTTTAAGTAATTCAGCCCTGTTATATGTAGTTATAACGACTGAAAACAGAGGAACATCCATGATAGTGCAGTTAATTGTTTAATCTGTTATTCAATTAAATATAACAAATAATATTACTTCTTGTTCGAAGTAACCAGACTATTTGCTGCCTGGAAATCTGAATTAATTTTCAGTCCTGATTTCTAAAAAAAATTCATAAGAGAGGCTGGAATATTCCTGTACTTCAGAAAGATTTTTATCAAATAGCATCCCTTAAAGTAAATAAACTCATGTTTTGGATAAAATTCTCTTTGCAGCTCAATAAAGTTGAGACATAAGTGGCTAATATTCAAAATATAATTTTGAGTTTTGTAAATTAATGACAGTATTTAAAATATTTTAACGGCTGTTTCGTCTCAGGAACAAAAGCAGTTCTCAAAATGAGTCCGATAGAATCAGATAAGATAAGCGAGGTTTACAGGCTTGAACGTAATCGCTTGTTGGCTTACATACGTAAAAGAACTTCCGGAAGGAATGAGGCTGAAGACATTCTGCAGGATGTCTTCTACCAGCTCACAATAGGATTCAGGGACATTCGCAGAATTGAGAACCTGAGATCATGGATCTACAGGGTAGCTGATAACAGGATCATTGATCTCTTCAGGAAAAAGAGGCATTTAAGCCTTAGTTATGGTGATTATGTTTCGGGGGATAATGATGACCCCCTGAGTCTCGAGGACATATTACCATCGCTTGGCAGCACTCCTGAAGATGAAGAGGTAAAGCAATTGATCTGGGAGGTCATCGACAGAACTCTTGCCGACTTGCCTGAAGAGCAAAGAAGTGTATTTGTGGCAAACGAACTTGAAGAAATGAGTTTTAAAGAAATATCTGATAAAACAGGTTTTCTTGTCAACACTCTTATTTCACGAAAACGTTATGCTGTACTTGCCCTCAGGAGTAATTTGAATGAATTGTATAAATTATTAAAAGAAAAATAAGATGAAAACACTAAAGATTCTGAAGTTTACGGGTTTTGCGATCCTTGGAATTGGTTTTGTATTCCTGGCAGTATTCTTAACAATGAGTCTGTGGAACGCTTTAATACCTTCATTGTTCCACGGACCTGTTCTGACCTTCTGGCAGACAGCCGGTTTGTTTATACTCTCCAAAATATTGCTCACCGGTGTAGCACCGGGTCATCATGAAAGCAGAAGAAAAAAGGTAAGGTCCGATGAATGGAGAGAACACTACAGGGAGAGGTTTTGTAAAGAACAGGGCAATAAAGAGGAAGCAAAGACTGGACCCGCTTAATTCTGAAGTCCGGTAAAACAGGGCAGGTTTATAATTACCGGGTTTGTCTCCGTGATCACTGTAATAATGCTGGTATCACTATATTGTAAAATTGTAGCATATATGAAGCTGCCGCGAAAATCACAGGGATCGCGGAGTAATATCATGAAATTCCTGGTTACATCATGAATTATCCGAATTATTGAGAATATCCTGGACAATTTTTGTCACACTTCGGAAATCAATTTTCCCTGTTCCCATCATTGGCAGGTCCTTTATCACAACAAATTGCCTCGGTAGTGCTATATTGGGTAATTCAGCACCCATTTTCCTCAGGATTTCTGTTTTGTTAACCTCAATATTTACGGTAGCAATAATTGAAGCACCTTTTTTCTCATCAGATACTTCCACCACACAGCAGGAGACTCCCATGGGAAGGTGTTTTTCGAGAGTGTTTTCTACCTTTACAAGTGATACCATTTCACCACCTATCTTTGCAAAACGCTTGAACCTGCCGGCATGCCACAGGTAACCGTCATCATCGAGATAACCCATATCTCCTGTATCGTACCAGCCATCCACGATGGCAGCCTCCGTAAGTTCAGGATCATCATAATATCCTTTCATTACCGAATCGCCTTTGACAAGTATCTTTCCGACTAATCCATTACCGCATTCCTCTCCTGTTTCAAAATTCTCAATTTTTACCTTCATGCCGGGAATTACTTTCCCTGTACTACCCGGCCTGTTATTCTCGTGGGTATTGGAGGAAATAACAGGGGATGTCTCAGTAGCCCCATACCCCTCAAGCAATGTCACTCCGTGTTTTTTCATATATCCCTCGCGCAGGGCGTCAGGACATTTATCGGCGCCTGCCACCATGAGCCTCAGCGATTTAAAGTCTCCCGGTTCGGATTTATGAAGATAGCCCCAGAAGAAACTTGGTGTGCCGACCATCATTGTAGGTTTTTCCTCGCGTGCTATTGTGCTCACAGTCTGGAAATCGAGAGGATTGGCATAGGTAATCATTGTTAAGCCATGAAAGAAAGAAACCCACAGGTTGACAGTGAGACCGAAGACATGGAAAAAAACAAGGTTGGCAAGCAGGATATCAGAGCTTACTATACCTAAGTGTTCGCTGAAATTAATAATATTTGATGTTATATTAAGGTGACTTAACTGTACCGCTTTAGGATCTTTTTCGCTTCCGCTGGTGAAAAGGATCGTGGCAGTGTCGTTTTCATTTCCCTGGTGGATATTGTTAAGAAGCATATTCAAAGGCAGTTTTGATTTTAATGCTGCTTTGAGTTTTTCACCTGTAGTAACACTTTCCATAATGTCCTCAATCATCACCATACCGTCAATTACAGGGCAGTCTATCTTTTCAAGAAGTGACTTCGAAGCAATAATTGTACTGAACCGGCATTTCTTCTGAGCATACCGTGCATTGCTTTCCGCTCCAGTGGAATAATTGATCATTACCGGTATCCTGCCGCTCATAAGGGCAGCCACCGCCGCAAGAGAACATCCTGCTGAGGTGGGGACCATTATACCAATAAAGCCTTCATCGTATTTCCTGAATTTTGAAGCAAGGATAAGGGCCCCGATCAGGGCTTTCGAATATGTGACCCGGCTTCCTGTTGTTTTATCAATGATGGCAAGCTTACCTGAATTTTTTTTGGCCATCCTTACAAATTGATGATGAAGTAACATGAACGAAAATTATTAAAATTAAAACCGTATTTCTCTTTCATATCGCCGTACAGCCGGCGGCAATCCGGAAGAACAAAAACTATGTATTGTGTAATAAATATTTCCAGTGAAAAAACAGAAAAGATCAGCCGGTCTATTTAATACTTAATTGCATTACCATTTTCACTATTACCCTCAGGCACCAGGAGACAAAATACACTAATACACTGTATTCACCTTAAATTATGATTATTATCATTTATCAACTGATCCGGTCGGGTAAGTCAATTTTTCGCAAATAAACATAAAAAATCAATTTTTAATGCAATATGTGTATTTTTTTCTCTCATACTGATAACCCTCAATTTGTCCCAAAGATGTAAAATGAATTGCAACCAATATGCCAATAACAAGTCACCAAAACTATAAAAAGCTAACAATAAGAATGTTGTCTTTATAATCCAGCCCTTGTGTATTAGCAGTTAGCATTGACTTTAAAGAAAGTCACTGATTTTTACGGAATTTCTATTGATGAGTATATTGTACTTTATACCAGGTGCTTACTTACAATATCCCTTTTTGAAAAGGGGGCCAGCAAAAATCTTTTCATGATTTTCACCTGGTTCAGCCAGGATATTTTGGCTCCGTTCTTATTGTTTTCAATCATCTTTGATACAAGGAACGGTGTTACAGTTTCCGGGTCATTGGCAAGAATATTATATATCCTTATCAGTTGCCTGTTGTTTTCCGGATCTTCTCTCAGGGGCTTGAGTGTTAGGTCTGTGAGGACCATCCCGGGACTTATTGTTCCTACAATTACAGGACCGTTTTTCACTTCCGCCGAAAAGGCATCGGTAAAATACCGTACGGCACACTTCGAAGTGCCGTACGGTGTCAGTCCGGGTATCTTTCGTCCGTTACTGCCAAGACCTTCCATATTGTATATTGCACCGTATCCCTGTTTTAACATCCTGTTATAGACAATATGTGTTGCCAGCATCAGGCCTTTCACATTTACATTTATTACTTTCTCAAACATTTCTGTTGACATCAGGTTGAATGTTTCCCTGTCATTTGTCATCCCTGCATTATTGATCCATATATCCACATTACCGAATTTACCTGCAGCTTTTTCCCACATGGCAGTAATATCCATTTCCGATGTGACATCACATTTAACTGTAATGTATTCTCCGCTGAAAGAGGCATCTTTCAGTTTTTCCAGCGACTTTTCCATTGATATGGCGGAAGTACCGGAATAGGCGACGTTCCACCCTTTTTTCAGAAAGTCCTTAGCCATCCCCGCACCAATGCCTCTCGTGCCGCCTGTTATTACTGCTGTCTTCATTTATATAACTATTTGTTAAACATATCATTTTGCAGGCCGTGAGAAAGGCGGAGCCTTTATGTCGAGGTTCACATCCTTTATCAGCTTCATAGTTTCTTCTATGGCTTTCTCAAGCTGGGCATCCCTGCCTTCTGATAGTGACAGGGCATCCTGTCTTACATCAACATCAGGCGGTACACCTTTGTTCTCAGCTATCCACTCATTATTATAGGGATCGAATATTGCGTTATCCGGGGCTGTAATATATCCACCGTCCACAAGACTGTAGTGGACTGAAGATTTAACAAGTCCTCCCCACGTTCTTGAACCGATCAGCTGACCTACTTTCTGTTGTCTGAATACCCATGGGAAGAAGTCACCACCCGAACCCGACATCTCATTAATAAGCAAAACTTTGGGTCCAAGTATCCCTGATGGCAGCAGTCCTGGTTTTCCTCCAGGCACTTCATTCGTATAGGCAGCACGAAGAGTTCTTTTCATAAGGTCGACCATGTAGTCATCAAGCAGGCCTCCGCCGTTGAATCTCTCATCGATAACGGCTCCTTTCTTGTTTTGCTGGGCAAAGAAATACCTGTTAAAGGATACAAGTCCCTGATATCCTGTGTTAGGTATCCAAACATAGGCAAGCTGACCGCCCGACAAACTGTCGACAAGGCGCCTGTTGTCCTCTACCCATGCTCTTTGCCGCAGTGCAGTCTCACTTCTTATTGGTTTAACTGTTACTGTCCATGAGCCCTTATAATCAGGAGAACTGTTAATATTAAGAGTGGTTTGTTGATCCAGGGTCCCGTCGAGAAACATAAAAGGATTCTTGTCAGCAGTCATCTCATTCCCGTTAATACCAACAATGTAATAGCCTTCCCTGATTTTAATCCCGGGCTGGTCGAGCGGGCTTGTCAGGTTGGGATTCCAGCTTTCCGTGGTATATATCCGTTTTATTTTCCACCTGTTATTATCAGCAATAAGGTCGGCGCCAAGCAGGCCCACTTTTTCCTTTTCCACTTCAGGAAAGTCGCCTCCGCCAACAAAACTGTGCCCGACGGAAAGTTCTCCGTTCAACTGGTCTAAAATATATGTCAGATCCGTTCTGTGCCTGATATATGGTATGAGAGGAGCATATTTGGTATACACTGAGTCCCAGTTACGACCATGCATTCCCGGATCGTAGAAATAATCTTTTTCATATCTCCAGGCTTCTTCGAAGATCTGTTTCCACTCCTGCTGCCTGTCGATTTTCATCTGAAGGTTTACGCCAAGTGTTTTTCCATCATCTCCTGGTTTGGAAGCATCAAGTACTTTCCATGACTTACCCGAACGTACAAGAAGTTTGTTGCCATCAGCTGATACTGATACTGAACCGACACCACCGGCAAATTCTTTCAGTTTTCTCTCTTTCAGGTCGAATTTCTGAAGTGTCAGTCCGGGCTTGTTGGCTACGTTCTCAGCAATAAAGACAGTACCTTTAGGCCCATTTACAATGTATCTGTATTTTCTTTCAGGTATCGGCAGGGGAATAGTCCTCCTGTCTATATCTGCAAAATCTATATTTACATTGCCTGATGTATCGGCCGGGGCAGCTTTTTCATTTCCTTTTTTCTTTTTCTCAGGCTTCTTTACTTCCTCTTTTTTGTCAGCTTTTTCAGATGGTTTTTCTTCGTCGCTTCGTAAACTGAAAGGTGAGGCATCGTCCTTATTTAGGTTTATTATATAACATTCATAATCAGGACTTGAATTCATTGAGCTTGTATTTGCCCATCCTGAGCCCAGTGCCACTTCTGTACTGGCAAGAAAATACAAATGTTTACGATCTAGGTCCCATGCAGGCGAAAAGCAATCGGCAAAGATATTAGTGACCGGCCGTACTTTATTATCCTCCTTTGACCATACAGTGACCCTCCTGAAATTATTATGACCTGTTTTTGCATAGGCCAGCCACTTTGAGTCGGGAGACCATCTTAATCCCATAGATCCCCTTTCAATATTGATACCACCTGTATCTATTGTAACTATAGTCTCTTTTTCAATATCCAGAACCCTGATCCTGACATCATCATCCTCAAAGGCAATCATTTTACCATCGGGTGACCATACAGGTTCCCAGGCCATTTTTGATACTCCTATAGGTATCTGTTTTGGCTTGGTCAGCCCGTCCTGAGATGCAATCATAAGCACGTAGTCCTTGTTTCCTGAATCAGAGAACCATGCTATTTTATCACCTTTTGGTGACCAGAGGGGAGCCCTGTCGGCTGCACCTGAACTTGATGAGATATTACGCACATCACCATATTCAACAGGTACAGTAAAAATATCTCCATGAGCCTCCATTATGGCGCGTTTCCCTGTTGGAGAAACAGAAGCATCCGTTATCTGATCGCTTACATCGACCCATCTCGTTTCCGCCCAGGGGAAATCACCTGTTATTTCTATATCAAGTTGTTTCGTTTCACCTGTTACAGGATCGAGCACATAGATATAACCATCGCGTTCGAATGCCAGTTTCTCCTTTCCAGAGAGCCATTTTATATCTGACCCTTTGTAATGGGTTACCTCTTTAAGTTCTTGTGTTGAAAGTGTAAAGGACCAGATATTAACTGTCCAGTCGCGGTCAGAGAGAAAATATATTTTATCACCCAGCCAAACAGGCAGGATGTCCTTGGATCTTTCATTTGGAATAAGTATCTCTGAGTTGTCTTTAAGATTCAGCACTGTGAGGGCGGTGTTCTGTCCTCCCCTGTAGTCGCGCCATTCCTTGTCCCACCTGTTGACCCTGTCGAGTACTATGCTGTTACCGTCGGGTGAGAAGGAACCGCTTGTTCCCCATTGTGAAGTCAGTTGCACTGATGGTCCTCCTGTCACCGCAACAAGCCACAGGTGTTCAACGGAAGGCTGGCCGAAGTCTCTTGATGTGGCATAAAGCACTGAGGATGCGTCTGGTGTCCATCCTCTTGTTACAGCCCCGGAAGGATGCCATGTAAGTTGCCGGGGGACACCTTCCTCCACAGGAACAACATAAACACAGTTTGTACCGGATCTGTTAGATGTAAAAGCAATAAGTTTACCGTCAGGTGAAATTACCGGATTGCTTTCGACGGCCTGTGTACTGGTGATACGGAGAACACCTGATCCATCAGTACCGGCGATCCAGATATCACCTGCATAGGCGAATGCAATATGATCATTGCTTATGGAAGGCTGCCTGAGTAATCTTGTTCCCCGGGCAAATGTAACAGATGCTGTTAAAAAATAGATACCGGCAGCCAGAAGAAAATACCTGTAATTCATAATTCTTCCGGCTGTCATTTTAATAGATTTTATTTTCATGGCAGGTCAGGATTAATTAGTAAAACATCGGAAAATTTATATAGATGTAATTTAGGTAATTAATTCTGAATACCCTGTTCCTTAAAAAAAAAAAGTCAGTCCCCTGCCTTTTTAATAGAGATTCCGTACCCTGATAGTATGAGGTATTTTTTTAAGATCGCGAAGAATCACTGCAGGATCAAGTTCGCTTTCAGTTTCAAGAATAACATAACCGATATGCGGATCGGTCTGCAGGTATTCGGCTGAGATATTAATCCCTTTTGATGAAAAATAGTTATTTATCTCGCGCAAAACTCCCGGGACATTGGCATGTATATGAAGAAACCTCTGTTTCGAGTTATTGGGCTGAAGTGAAATCTCAACAAAATTAACTGCCCCCAGTGTAGATCCTGTATCGCTGTACCTTACAAGCTTTTCCGCTACTTCAAGACCTATGTTTTCCTGTGCTTCAACCGTGCTGCCGCCTATATGGGGAGTGAGAATAACATTATTAAATTCCTGCAGGATATTTTCAAATGGTTCACTGTTCGAAGAAGGTTCCTTTGGAAAAACATCAGCTGCAACACCCGACAGGTGTCCTTCTTTTAACGAATCGGCAACTGCCTTATAGTCAACTACATCGCCCCGGGATGCATTGATGAGGCAGGATCCTTTCTTCATCAGTGCAAGTTGTCCCGACGATATCATGTTTTTTGTTAATTCTGTAGAGGGAACATGAATTGTTACGGTGTCGGACAATGCTAAAAGCTCGTTTAATGAAGTAACCGGTTTTGCATTACCGAGGTTGAGCTTTTTCTCGATATCATAGTAAAATACATTCATCCCAAGTGCCTCTGCCAGGATTGAAACCTGGGAACCGATATGACCGTAGCCAATAACACCTATATTTTTACCCCTTACTTCAACAGAGTTATTTATTGCTTTAAGCCATACTTTATTATGCGCCAGCGCATTTCGTTCCGGAATACCTCGCATCAGCATTATACATTCAGCTATTACCAGCTCGGCTACCGACCTTGTGTTTGAAAAAGGAGCATTAAAGACAGGTATGCCCATCATCTCAGCATCAAGAAGATCAACCTGGTTGGTGCCTATGCTGAAGCAACCCACGGCAAAAAGCTTCGGTGCTTTCTTCAGTATGTCTTTCCTGAGCTCTGTACGACTTCTGATCCCGATTATATGTGTTTTTTTAAGCTTCTCTTCCAGCTCTTTACCAGATAACGAGCCTTTGTGATACTCAACATTTGTGTAACCGTTTTCATTAAAATGCTTAACAGCATTTTCGTGTATGCCTTCAAGTAACAGGACTTTTATCATTTTTTTGTCGAGTGAAAACTTAGCCATCATTATCTTAATTCAGTAACAAAACAACTTAATAATATAAAGGAAACAGGCGATTGTGCAATAAAATAACAACCAGGTGGCGAAATTAGTTAAAATAATAACAATCAGCGCCCGTGTTTAAAAAAACTTCCTTATAATAAACAAAATGAGTGACAGAAAGGCACTAAGGAGGATCATTGTTGTGACGGGTATAAAAATCCGTACATTGTCTTTTACAATATTTATATCTCCCGGCAGGTGACCAAGCCAGTTAAACCTGTTTCCTGCAAAATAAACTATCAGTCCGGTGAGCACTAATATGATTCCTGTGATGATAAGTATCTTTCCAAGCTGTTCCATAGTATAAATATTTTCCCTGCAAATTTAATTAATCAGGAAGTTTATAAATATAAACAGCTTATGTAAAAACCCGGGAGCAAAAATTATAAATTTTAGTTTTCAACAATACTGTATTTTTATTGTTTAACCCGGTAAAAACAGTTATGAAAAAAGTTGAGACGGGAAATATAATACCTTCTTTTACGCTTACCGATCAGGATGGTAACAGTTTTTCAATTGATTCTGTTTTGGGAAGGAAGAATCTTGTGATATATTTTTATCCAAAAGATGACAGTCCGGGATGCACAGCTGAGGCCTGTTCTTTTCGTGACAAGTATGAAGTATTTAAGGAATCAGATGCATTAGTGATAGGTATCAGCGGGCAGTCGGTTGAGAGTCACAGGAAATTTGCCGACAAGCATCATCTTGACTACATCTTGCTGAGTGATGCCGGTAACAGGGTAAGGCAACTGTTTGGTGTCCCTTCGAACATGTTCGGATTACTTCCCGGCAGGGTAACTTATATTGTTGATAAGACAGGGAAAGTTGTATTTATTTTTAATTCCCAGGTTAAAGCAGAAAAACATGTTGATGAGGCTCTTCGAATCATCAAAGGTCTTGCCTGAGTTCAGCCTACATCCATTTTTTCTTCTTAAAGAATATAAACATTAATATACTTATAACTAATGTTACTACCCACCATAATGCGTATCCGTATCTCCATTCAAGCTCAGGCATGAACTTGAAATTCATTCCGTAAACTCCCGCTAAAAAAGTAAGAGGAATGAAGACGGCGGCAAAAATGGTAAGTACCTTCATTACTTCATTCAGTCTGTTACTTACTGTTGAAAGGTACAGGTCGAGCATTCCGGAAGACATCTCCCTGAATATTTCCAGTGTCTCTGCAACCTGTATTGTATGATCATACACATCCCTCAGGTACAGAAATGTTGTTTTATCTATAAGTTCAAAGTCATCACGTTGCAATGAATTTATCACCTCCCTCATTGGCCAGATCGATTTGTGAAGGAACATAAGTTCCCTTTTGAGGTGATAAATATTGTTCAGAGTTACCTGGTTGGCCGATTTAAGGAGCTGTTCTTCTGCCTCTTCCATCTGTTCACCTATATATTCAATAACCGAAAAGTAGTTATCAACTATTGTGTCCAGGATGCTGTACATAAGGTAATCGGTCCCCATTTTTCTAAGTTTTCCCTTGTTGGTACGGAGACGCTCCCTCAGGCTGTCAAGAATATCGCCCTCTTTTTCCTGTAACGATATCACATAGTTCCTGCCAACAAGCATACTTACCTGTTCAATTTGCAGTTCGCCATTTCCCGGTTTAATGTAAGCCATCTTAATTACAAGGAAGATGTAATCATCGTGGTCCTCAACTTTCGGTCTTTGTGTTGTGTTGGCAATATCCTCCATTACAAGCGGGTGGATACCAAATCTTTCACCTACATCATGAATGATCCTTTCATTATGCACACCTGAAATATTGAGCCATTTTATAAAACCATCTTCTTTTACCGGCACACATTCGGATATGCTTGCCGGATCAGATTCTGTAAAGCTGTTCTCATTATAATCGATAAGGTGCAGTTTAACCGGAGTTAACCTGTTAATGCCGACATATTTTACAGATCCCGGTGCTGAAGCTGTCTGACCCATCCTGGGGATAAGTCCGGAAAAATCAAATTTTTTCAGAAAGTTCATCTTCATATTCATGAAGTATTTTTTGCCATAGTACTGATATGGCAGTTAATTCCGCTTCGATCATCTCCGGCACCTGTCTACTCAAAGAAATTATTTACGGATGAGTCTTTCTTATCAGACTTTTCCGGTTCCGGCTCAGGCGCTCTGCCTGATTTTTTCGATCCGATACTGAGTGATATCATACCAATAATAATACCCGCTGAGACAGAAACGAGAATCAACAGTACACCAGGTATCTGAACCGACCAGAACCATAGCTTTATGTGGACTATATCCGCATTCTGAAGGGCAAAAACAACAAGTAGTATCAAAAGAATGATGACTGTGATGATCTTGAATTTCATATTTTAGAATTTTGATTTTATTACTCAATGGAACAAGCAGTGCCTGTAATTTTTATGACTGTCCCTGGTCTGAGGTATGCTGGTTTCATATAAGTCTGTCCTCAAAGGTACAATTTCTGGTAAAAAAATATGACAAGATTTTGTTCAATAGTTATATGCCTGTAAAATTGAAGGTTAATTATAGTTGTATGCTGCCACTGACAGGTAGATTTTTAAATAAAACGGGAGCCGCAGTCAGATTTGCTCTTGTTGCAGCTCCCGTTGATTTTATTTTGGGATTTTAGTTAATAACCTGTTATCTTCTGCGTGCAGGCTTTTTTGTTTCCGATTTTTTGTTACCTGATGAGGTTTTCTTTCTTTCCTTAGGAGCCTTTGATGCCTTGCTCTGGCTACTCTTTCTTGCAGAGTTGCTTATTCCCTTTGACCTGCGCGATGAAGAGCGGGATCCGTTATCCTTAACTTCCATCCTCCTTGTTGTTCTGGTAACGGTTGTCCGGTTATAACTGCGCTGTGGTGTAACCTGTTTTTCTGTATTGCTTTTCCCGTTTGTATAGGTCTTTCTGTTATTTGTCACTCCTGTTGTAGTCCTCTTTGTTACCGTAGTCCTGCTTGTAGTAACTGCAGGTTTTTGGGTGTGGGTGTTATTTTCTATCCGTCGGGTAGTCCCGTTTGTATGAGTACTCACATTTGTTCTCCTGCTCTGAGTGGATGTTACATTAGTTCTCCTGTTCTGATGATTGTAAGTCTTTCTGTATGCTTCTTCACCTGCTTTTCGCTGATCGGGATGAGAATATGTCCGTTTGTAAGAACCCGTTTCAATTCTCTTATGTACCAGCGGAGAATAGGAATAGTGCTTTGAGTAATAGAAATCATGCCAGTGATTGTAGCGGTGAGTATCCAACCTCCTGTAATACCTGTAATAATGCGGGTAAAGGTTGTGGTAGTAACCGTAATAATAATCCCAGTAGGAGGGTTTCCAGGGGTGCCACCAGCGTGGATAGTAACCCCAGTGATATGAAGAGTGCCATACAACGTATCGTGGACTGTAGATAAATCTTATCAGAGGCCAGGTAGCTATCTGTATGGGAGTTGTTGTGACGACTGTTACATTTCTTCCGTTAACTACCGTTGTATTACCCATATAACCCGGATTTGGTGTTCCGGTCCGGCTGTCGAATATCGGCTCTATTATGTAATTCTTTCCGTACAGGGCCTCGTCTCCTGTAAGCTGTATCTGTACCTGTCCGTCAGAAAAACGTTGTACGGTAAACACTGCAACATCCTGTATCTCAGTTGGACTGACCTGATCCTGGATTACAATGTTGTGTACGTTGTTACTAACATTGTCTACAACATTAAGGTAATCAACCATATTATCTTCATTAAGGTCGAGGTTGTTGATATTGGATTTGGGATCATTAAGTTCTCTTTCAAAATCCTCAAGAGTCTTTGAATCCTGGAATAGCTGCATTACCGCGTACAGGTTAAGATTATCGCCGGGAAGACCAAGGTATTCACCCGGTTCCTGCTGTGCTTTGAGCGCAGTACCTGTGGTAAGAAGCGCTGCAAATAGTGAGATGGTTATTAACTTTTTCATGACGTTTGTTTTTAAGTAACGTATTCGTTATTGTAAATACAAAAGTTGTACCAGAATTTTTTTAAAGCAATTTTTTAAGCCCTGTAATACATCAGCACCCTTCCCGAAAAGTGAGCATATTTTATTTTCTTTATTCATATTAAGCTGAAAGTAAAGGATCTTTGTGACTTTTATGCAATAACATAATTTAAATAAAATTTCTTACCATACCTGTATTTATTTTGTATCATAATCAGGAATGAAAACCACGGGACATTTGAAACACAACAGGCTTTTATTCAGTAATGCCAGAAGTTATAAGTCCGGATCTTAGGTTTGTTGCATAACTGCTGCCGGCAGATCATATCAGTTTCAGGGCGATATTACTTAAAGAAGCAGGAACTATCATTGCTTCAGTTAACAAACTTCTTAGTGACTTCGGCAATTGTGATACCATAAATTACAGGGGCATCAGGTAATAATAAATCCGGGAAGAATTGTCATCCCAGTAATTCCTTCACTACCGCCGATATTTCCCGTCCGTCTGCTTTCCCTGCAAGTTCTTTAGTTGCAATACCCATTACTTTTCCCATATCTGCCATTGATGCAGCACCTGTTCTGGCAATTATTTCCCGTAAAGTCACAGTAAGCTCCTCATGACTCATCCTTGCCGGAAGATATTTCCCGAGTATATCGGCTTCCTGGGCCTCTTTATCATATAGATCAGGCCTGTTCTGTTCCTTGTAAATCTCTGCTGATTCCCTGCGTTGCTTTACAAGTTTTTGAATGATCTTCAGCTCTTCCTCCCCGGTAAGAACAGAGTTGGCTCCCTTTTCCGATTTAGCAAGTATGAAGGCGGTTTTGGCAGCCCTTATGGCATCGAGCGCAACCTTATCCTTCGCTTTCATTGCTGCTATCAGATCGCCTGCTATTTTTTCTGTTAATGACATATGAAATTGTTTTTAATGAACAAAAATGAAAAATTACAGGTTATTTTACCCTGAGGGTTAAATTTACCATTTATTTTAAGAAAAGAGTAAATTAGGTTATACCCGGAACAAAAGTTATCGTTAACGTCATGTTAATAGTTGTTAAAAGCTTTTAATAACCAGCGTAAAGTCCTACTTTTGAGCTTTTAGAAAAAAAGGATTTATTATTTGACACGATAGAAGAAGAAGATGAAAAGGACACTGATTTTTACAGGAATCGGAATTGGTTTTGCCTTTGTAATATTATTTGCATTCAATAAGATAGCTTCCAAACGCAATTCACCAAATGAGTTTGCTGTTGTTAAGAGGGGAGAATTTGAAATATCATTATCTGCCACAGGTGAACTGGAGGCAGAAAGTTCAGTTGATATACAGGGTCCTGATTTTGCAATGAGGCGTTTTGTGCGGGCAAGGAGCATAAAAATAACGGATCTGGTTCCGGAAGGTTCCATTGTGAAAAAGGGAGATTATATTGCATCCCTCGACAGGACAGAACTTGATAATAGTTACAAGGATCAGCTCGATCAGCTTAAAACACTCAGGACAAACCTGAATATGAAAAAGCTTGATACTGCTGTTGTACAGACCAGTATGCGTGATGACATCAGGAACCAGGAATACACGGTTTCAGAGGCTGCCATGACACTCCGTAATTCCAAATATGAAGCCCCGCCTA
>Ga0102950_1000159_pt1 | contig 17158 bp, 7 predicted proteins | sample SalPon2A_B_D2_MG_FD_78505 | JGI IMG/M metagenome (GOLD analysis project Ga0102950, IMG submission 78505) | Soil microbial communities from South San Francisco under conditions of wetland restoration - Salt Pond MetaG R2A_B_D2_MG | ecosystem: Environmental > Terrestrial > Soil > Wetlands | place...
ACCAGCAGGAGGATCTGCTCCTTTCGAGTCATACTGTCAGGCTTATTTACCTTGTAACCCGGATTCTCTCCGGGTTTTGCACCAACCTTATACAAGGTCTTGTTGAATAATGAGGTGGATAGCCTGGGGGAATCATGGCTTGAAGCTACATTCATCATAGCTTCAATGTTATCAGTATTTATCCCGGAGTTTATTTTTTGAACAGCACTAACAAATTCTGTCGGTTTAAGGACAGGATCGGCCTGTCCGAATAATCCGCGGGCAATACGGTACCACCTGTAATTCATTACAGCATCAAACTGGTCACCTCTCAGGTATACCGACGGATCCATAAGTTTATCAGGCCATGCCAGCCACCATATCTCTCCCACCAGGTATGCTTCAGGATTAACCGATCTGACTACCTTCCGGTAATCACGCCAGAAACCCATTGGTATCTCTCCTGCCACATCCAGTCTGAAACCATCAATGCCATCAGAAGGATCGCCATCCCCGTCAGGGTCGAGCCATCGCTTCGTGACTTCGAAAATATGCTTTCGCAATGATTCGGAATGCAGGTTACCCTCAAATGGCATTACCTTATCGTCGGGAGGTATTATATCTTTTCTGAACACCGGCATCCATGGGTTGTTTCCTCCCCAACCCTCATACTGCATCTCATCGCGGGATGTCTCGGGATCATCAAACCGTGTTATATTATACCAGTCTACAAACTTCGATTCCCTCCCCATTTTACGTATATCATCAAGAGCCCAGAAGACCCTGCCCGTATGGTTCCACGAATAGTCCATTATTACCTTTATACCACGCTTGTGAAACTTTTTCACAAGCTTAAGGAAAAGGCTGTCTGCCGAAGTCCATTTCCATGTTGAAGGATCATCGTGCACTTCATGATCCATGATCGCTGCATCCCCTTTGGGATCCGGACCAAAATTCCTGTCTATATGTGTATAAGTGCGTGCATCATATTTATGCAACGATGGCGAATCGTTCAACGGGTTGAAATATATAGCATTAACACCCAGAGATGAAATATAATCAATCTTGTCAAGAACGCCCTGCAGGTCTCCTCCGTACCGTCTTGCCTGTATTTTTGAGGAAAAATTGTCAGCAGCCACTTTATCGAGCCATGCTTCGTGAGCATACCAGTCATGTCCCCAGGGTGTTATTTCCCAGTCGGCAGGTATCTTTTCCGGGTATGAGCCATACATATCTTCAGGAGTCGGATCGTTAGCACGATCACCATTCCTGAAACGCTCTACAAAAATCTGGTACCAGATTGCGTTCTTAGCCCACACGGGAACAGAAGCAAGAGAACTGTCGACAGGCAGAGTTCCATTAATTTGCTGCTGACCCGCTCCGGCTATGGAAGAGCCTGATAAAAACAATAACAAAAAGAAAATTGCCGGTCTGCAGAACATATCTTTTTACCTTTTCCCCTTTTACCTTTCGCCTTTCTTCTTTCTCCTATTATCTTACCAGTACCTTATACCCCCATGGTTCCATCCTCAGGCTATCTGAAAGAGGTACAGAAACCTGTTCACCGCTAAAGTAATCGGTATATTTTCCACGAAGTTTCTTCATCCTGGGTTTAACGGATACAGGTTTGTTGCTAAGATTCAGGAAAACAACAATCCTGTTATCGTCTTTATCCCTGTAGAATGCGAAGACTCTCCTGTCTCTGGATGTAGGTATGGAATCCATTGCACCGCCGAAATCACCATTCCAGAGTGCCTGGTCCTTTTCTTTCAACGCGATAAGTTTTGTATAGAAGGAAGTGAGTTTACAGGTATCCCATCTTATTGTATCTTTCTCAAAGAATTTAAGGCTTTTATCGAGACAGACCTCCTGACCGTTGTAAAGCAGGGGGACACCGCGAGTAGTAAACATAAAGACTGCAAAAGCCTTTTGTGCATCACCAAGTCTCGAATTTATTGTTCCATTCCAGGAGTTTTCATCATGGTTATCGAGGAAGACCATCCTGTAAACATTTGAAGGGTAAGTCGCCTTTTCTTTCCTGTAATATTTTCTGAGACTGCTGACACTGTCTTTACCCTGGGCGATACTATTCATAAGATGGTGCAGTTCCCAGGAATAGTTCATATCAAATCCTTTCTCGAGAAATTCAGGTTTATCCTCATTTTCGGCAAGCATAAAGACAGGCTTGATCGCTGATAGTTCAGTTCTTACCCTTTCCCAGAATTCAACAGGTGTATTCCCCGGGAAATCAACCCTGAAACCATCGACACCCAGGTCGACCCAGAATTTCAGGGCATTCAGCATATAATCCTGCAGTTCTTTGTTCGACCAGTCGAATTGTATAACATCGGTCCAGTCTGTACCTACAGGCGGTTTGAAATGACCTGTTGAATCTCTTTCATACCAGTCGGGATGTTCTACTGTAAGGTTATTATCCCACGATGAATGATTAGGGACCCAGTCGATTATAACATGAAATCCCATGCTGTGTGCTTCGGAAACAACATTTTTGAAATCGTCGAGTGTTCCGAACTCAGGATTGACATTCATATAGTCCTTAACCGAATAGTAGCTTCCAAGTGGTTCCTTTCTGTTTTTCACACCAATGGGAGTAACAGGCATAAACCATAAAACATTAACTCCCAGCTTCTTCAGCCTGGTCAGATGTTTTGCAAAAGCATCAAAAGTCCCTTCCGGTGTAAACTGTCTTACATTCACCTCATATAAAACTGCATCTTTTGACCACTCGGGATGAACCACCTCTGAAATGAAGGGAGGTATCTCTTTTTTACCACCTGAAACGGTGCAACCGGCAACAGCTAATACAATTGCAAGTAAGATCAGGAGTACGCCAAGCTGAATTTTATCCATAGCTTAAATTATTAAATGAATGATTTTGAATTGATTTCCGCTTATAAAAACTTAAACAAATTTACCTTCTTTTAGTTTTAACTTCAAGTTTTTTATTCCCTCCTATAATATATCCCTCCTCGAAGAGGATGATGCCCAGTTCATTACCGGAATAATTATTTACTATAATATTATCGTTCGTAACACTTACTTCAACCCTCCTTCCCCTGTAAAGGACCTTGAATGAATATGATTTCCACTCTGAAGGTATCTGCGGATTAAATTTTATTACATCCCCTGCAATCCTGAGTCCTCCGAATCCTTCTACAACAGCCAGCCAGGTGCCGGCCATACTTGTTATATGAAGTCCGTCCGATACCTCGTTATTATAGTCATCCAGGTCGAGCCTGGCAGTACGTAAGTACAATTCGTAGGCTTTATCTATCTTACCAATACGGGAAGCCATTATTGAATGGATACATGCCGACAGTGAAGATTCGTGAACACACATAGGCTCATAGAAGCTGAAATTTCGCTCTATGGTTGCGGTATCAAACTGGTCCTCCAGCACATACAAACCCTGTATAACATCAGCCTGCTTGATAAAACACGACCGCAGTATCCTGTCCCATGACCAGTGCTGGTTTATTGGTCGTTCCACTGCCGGTATTGAGGAGGCAGGTCTCAACTCCTTGTCTTTAAATCCATCCTGTTGCAGGAATACTCTTTCTTCATCATCATATGGCAGATGCATGTCTTTTACTATATGCTTCCACCGGGTTGTTTCAATATTGTAATCAAACGCTGTTTTGTCAAAGATATCTTTCAGTTTAGCGGGATTATAGGAAGAAAGTTTTTCGATGTTACTGAGGGTATACGAGAGCGTCCATACAGCCATGGTATTTGTATACCAGTTATTATTAACATTATTCTCGTATTCATTGGGCCCTGTAACTCCAAGGATCACATATCTACCAAGATTCTCAGAAAATGTTGTTCGCTGGCTCCAGAATCTTGATATTCCTATAAGGACTTCAAGCCCGTATTCGGCCATATAACTTTCATCACCGGTATGCTTTATATAATTGTTAATAGCAAAAGCTATTGCGCCGTTCCTGTGTATTTCCTCAAAAGTTATTTCCCATTCATTGTGGCATTCCTCACCGTTCATTGTAACCATCGGATATAATGCAGCGCCATTTCTGAAACCAAGTTTTTCTGCATTCTCAATGCTTTTCTGCAAATGTCTGTACCTGTAGATAAGAAGGTTTTTCCCAACCTGTTGCTCTGCTGTTTTAAGAAAGAAGGGCAGAACGAAGGCTTCCGTATCCCAGTATGTGCTCCCGCCGTATTTCTCACCTGTAAATCCTTTGGGCCCGATATTGAGTCTCTCATCTTTCCCCGTATATGTCTGGTTAAGATGAAAAATATTAAACCTGATAGCCTGTTGTGCGGCCACATCTCCTTCAATTACGACATCGGAGGTATCCCATATTCTTGTCCATTCATTTTTATGTTCTTCAAGGAGCAGGTCAAATCCTTTTTTCACTGCTTCGCTAAGCCGCCCTGCTACATCGGATTCAAGGTTTTCCACAGCATTGTTAAGAGAAGAAAGAACCGACACATATTTGAACAGCACAAGCTCATCTCCCGGCTTTACATTAATGGTATATTCATGCCCGGCATATTCTTTCCTGACGGCAATGGCTGAACATTTAAGCTCCTCGGTTCCATTTTTAAAAAGTCTGTTCGTCATACCATTGGAGACATGGAATCCTGTCTTCAGAGTTCTTGAGGTTACAATACCAGACTCATTTGTTACATTCCGTGAAACTTCTTCCCAGAATTTCTCACCATAGTTGGTGTCTTCATTCCTGACATCGGCATCGATGAAAGGTTCTAATTTAATTTCGCCCTCATAATCCACAGACCTTACACAATACCTTATCACAGCGATATCGGGTTCAGCCATACTTACAAAGCGCAGCGAAGTTATTTCAAGTGTACTGTCACCCTCCACCTTAACAGAGAATATTCTTTCAAGATAGCCTTCCCGCATATTTAGCACTCTCCTGAAAGAACTGATCTCCGAAACAGCCAGATCAATCTCCCTGCCGCTAGCTATAACTTTTATACCTGTCCAGGAAGGAGCATTAAGAACTTTGGCGAAGTATTCCGGATAACCGTTCTTCCACCATCCTACCCTTGTCTTGTCGGGATAATAAACTCCCGCCACATATGTTCCCTGGAGACTATCACCGGAATATTTCTCTTCGAAGTTGGCTCTCTGGCCCATATAACCGTTGCCTATCGAGAATATACTTTCCGACTCACGGTTCATGTCAGGATGAAATCCTTCTTCAACGACAAGCCATTCATCCTTTATATATAAATTATTCATATGCCTAGCTTTCCCTCCAGCTTTTTCAGTTTTCCCAGACTCATTTCATATAATCCTCCAACAACAAGGTCTGCCTCCCCCAATACATCGGGAGAACCGATACCTATGCACATCATACCGGCATTCCTTGCTGCCTGTATTCCGGCAACGGCATCCTCAAACACAACACAGTTACCGGGAGGAGTGTTCATCATTTCAGCTGCCTTTAAAAATACTTCCGGATCGGGTTTTGCCTTTTTAACCACATTGCCATCGGCTACTGCGTCAAAAAGGTTGCTTATACCCACACGTTCAAGTATCAACGGGGTGTTCTTACTGGCCGAACCTATAGCAACAGGCAGACCTGCCGCTTTCACTTTCTTAATAAAATCGAGGGAGCCGGGTAATAATTCGCCCGGTTCCATTTTGTTTATATACTCTTTATACCACCCATTTTTAAGGGTCGCAAATGATTCCTTTTCACTCCTGCTTAATTCGACGCCTCCAAGCTCAAGAATGATTTCAAGTGATGCCATACGGCTAACACCTTTAAGCCTTTCGTTATCTTCTTCGGTGAATTCTATTCCCAGTTGGCCGGCCAGTCTTTTCCATGCCATAAAATGGTACTTTGCGGTGTCTACTATTACCCCGTCGAGATCGAAAATACATGCTTCGGTCTTCATTCAGTAATCAGGATTTTTTATCATCAACATCATTTACAAAAAGAATAAGGACTGAGGCAATAAAGAGGGATATGCCACCAGCAACAATAGCATAAATACTTTCGCCATGGAACAGGTCCCTTACCATGAAACCAAGGATACTGGCAGCCAGAATCTGGGGAATCACAATAAAGAAATTAAATATACCCATATATGTACCCATTTTCTTAGCAGGAAGAGAACCTGTGAGTATTGCATAGGGCATTGCCAGGATACTGGCCCATGCCACGCCTATTCCCAGCATCGACAGGACAAGCATCCCCGGAGTATGAAACAGGTTGATGGAAATAAGTCCCAGTCCGCCAATTATAAGACTTATCGAATGGGTAATCTTTCTGTTGGTCCACCTTGCAATAACAGGCAGCAGGAAGGCTACAAGCGCAGCAAAGCCGTTATAGATACCAAACAGGTTTCCAACCCAGTTAGCACCTCTGTTATATAATTCACTTGTTGTATCGGTTGTATGATAAATATGTGTAGTTACAGCTGATGTGGTATAGATCCACATAGAAAAGAGGGCAAACCATGAGAAGAACTGGACAATTGCAAGCTGACCCATTGTCTTGGGCATAGAGAAGAGATCTCTCATTACAACTACAAGACCACTTTTTGTGCTGCCCCTGGAAATAAAGAGGCCGGAGATAATCTGTATAAGACCAAATGCACCTGCTCCGACAGTAAGTATATACATTTCCTTTTCCAGATGGATATAGTATATTGCTAGGCTTGTTATAACACCGGCTGCTATCCAGTAGAAGCCTCTCCTGTAGAAAGTGCCGCTACCTATCGTATTTTCCTCTTCCGTTTCATCTGTGATTGTTTCTTTTTCTTCCTCAGAATATTCCTTTAACTGTTCGGGAGGATATTCCTTTGTAGTTATTACAGTAATAAGTACTGCCGCTATAAATACTGCACCACCAATATAAAATGACAATCTGACCGATTCCGGTATCTGTCCGGCCGGGGCCGTGTTTTCAACATTGAACCAGTTAGTCATCACCCAGGGAAGGAAGGAAGCAATAACTGCACCTGTTCCGATAAAAAAGCTCTGTGTGGCAAATCCTTTTGTACGTTGCTCAGAAGGAAGCATATCACCAACAAATGCTCTGAAAGGCTCCATTGAAATGTTTATTGAAGCATCCATTATCCAAAGCATGCCGGCAGCAAACCACAGGGCCGGCGAATTAGGCATGATAATAATGGCAAGAGAAGCAAGTATGGCTCCGGTAAGAAAATACGGACGCCGGCGTCCGAGCCTGTTCCATGTATTATCACTCATATGACCGATTATAGGCTGTATTATCAGTCCTGTTACCGGTGCTGCAATCCAAAGAATCGGGATATTATCGACCTTTGCTCCGAGAGTCTCGAAGATCCTGCTGACATTGGCATTCTGAAGTGCAAAGCCAAACTGAATTCCAAAGAATCCGAAGCTCATATTCCATATCTGCCAGAAAGATAACCTGGGTTTTGATTTTTTCATGAGATTTTTTTTTCAGGAATAAATGAATCTTGATTACAGGGTTACTCAAAAATATGGAAAATGAATCTATTTCTGTTCATTCTTATTGACTTATTTTAACATTGCGCCGCGAGGATGTTTTGAAAATCAAAATGTATCAACCGCCATTGTCGCGGAATATTGGCGCAAAGATCGCAAAGACTCCGATTAAAAAGTTTTTACTTTGCGTACTTTGCTTATTCTTTGTACTATTTGTGGTTAACTTTGATTTTAAGACATTCTCATAAAGAAATTACTGGCAGTAGAAACCGGGAAATCATCAGGTGTCCTTATTGAATCAGGGTGAACTTAAGACTGAACCCGAAGTTAGTATTTGAAGTAGGGAAAGTACTTGCAACAAATGGATTATTCATTGTACGGTCGGCGAATATCTGGAGGTTAAACCTGTCGCTCAGGACATAATCAGCTGTAAGCCCAGCTGTAAAGACTCTTTGTCCAACAACCGGCTGGTTCACATCCTCCACAAGTTTTCTGGCGATAGTTTTATTATCGCGAATTGAAAGGTCGAACCGGAGGTTAAGGTCACTTTTAAGTGCTCTCTGACCATTACGCGATTTAAGTATTATCTGCACATCATCAAACCTGTAGCCGGCACCAACAATGAGTTCGTTTATTCTTGCATCGGCTATCTGGTTACTTGTGAGATTAAGGGAGACTGTCCTCGATTTTCTCCATTCGAAGCGTGTTGTGAGGCTGTTTCTCCAGTTCATATCCACATTTATTAGAGGACTGAACTGCTCGCTTATAGTAACCACATCGATAGAGAATTGAGGCACATAGTTATTCTGAAGATCTCTTATCCGGCTTATTCCCGCTTCATCGGGAGAGAAATTCAGGTTAGTTGTATATGAACCCACCTGGTAGGTACTCCTGTACTGGTGTGAAAGGTTTATTGAGGTAAAGACCTTTTGCACAAAGTCAAACTTTGACAGTCCATCAAAGGTTATTCTCCAGTTTGGCATCATTTTCATAGCAGAGGGGAAAGGATCGAGTGTTACCCTCGAGGCATTGGTCTTTGTATAAGCGGCAAGAAATGCAGGTATCAGTACCTCCCGGGAAGTCTGCCCGTACCCGCTTTTATACGGCCCTGCTATTGCTTCACCTGTTTCAGGATCAATATCAGGATCATAGGCCGGATCAGAGTTTTGTCTTTCCGCAGCCCGGCGTTCAGATATTATAACTGTATTTTTTTTGAAAGCCTCAAATGTAGGAGAAACATAATCATTTGATTTCGAGATTTTTTCAAATGCAGTACCCCACGAGATAACCGAGATGGAGAAGTTACCTGATAATATCCTGTTTCTTGTGCTGTCTGGGAAGTTTCCATTATAATCGGCTATATAATATGATGTTATCTGCTGAAGATGTCGTCTGTCAGCATTAAGGTCAATTCGTAATCCGGGGAATGGTTCAATAAGGCTTCTCAGGGAAATACTCATATTTTTATTATACGAGGCGGGAGAATTCAGCAGGGTATCACTTGTAATCCATCCGTAGCTCATGGCGTTATTAAAGAAGTTCTCATCGCTGTAACCCAGTACGAAGGGCCATCCGGGTGCCATTACGTTGTTATAATTTGACATACCGAGGTATTTTGTACCCGGCAGATAACCGGGGAGGTATTCGCCCTGTGAAGAGGTATAAGTAAAACTGACCGACCGGATCCCCATCAATGCCCTTATCATATATTCTCCGGCAAGTATCAACGGGTTCCTGTTTTTCTGTACCTGTCCCTCCACTGTAACAGTTGCTCCATCGACCCTTTTATCGGTTGTAAAATTGATCCTGTTGTCACTTACAATTTCCACTTTACCCGTTACCTCTCTGCCCTGGCTGTCGACAACCTTAACCTTTATATCTTTTGTTTTAAGGTTATGATAGATGGATCTTCTCATCCCCGGGCGGAGATTTAGATTACCTCTTGTATAGGTAACGGTTTTATATTCCGGTTTCATCCTCTGGCGTGCATCGGGCCTTGTGTCGTTTTCGATACGTTTCATGAACCTCGATTTTGTATAAAGAGATGCAAGGTTTGCCATTGTGGTAAGAGTCATCTCGCTGTGATTCTTTACGGAGTTACCAAGGTTAATATTCAGACTGTCAGGGTAGAGTGGCCCGGCCAGCCAGGTATAGTCGCCGGAATAACGGGCATTTGCATTAATCCATGAAAGGAGTGGAAGCTTATTGACCGGAATTGTATAAGTGACATTAAAGAAATGGTTATAATCTGTTGTCCTTCCGAAATTCTTAAGGTTGGTCAGCACCGAATCGCGCCAGGAATCATAGGTAGTTGCATATCTGTGTTTATCTACTCCCCCGTTGGGTTCATCTATCCTTGCCAGGTTTGTTGCAGTAAAATCGAATTTAAGCTGACGGGTGATATCATATTTAAAATCGTATATCCTTGTCCATTCAAAATCTTTCCTGAATGATGGCTCAATCAACAGGTACGGATTATCTATGTTCCTGGTCTTTATCTCATTATAATCGCGACTCAAATCTGTTCTGAAGGAAAGGCTTTTGGGGAAGACATAGAAATTAAAGTCTTTAATAATCTTCAGGACAGGGGAGTTAAGGAAACGAACTTTCTTAAAAGGCGTTACGTTAGCGGGCTGTGCCTGGAAATCGTAGTTTATACCGCCCCTGTAGTTCTTTTCCAGGTCTATCTCGGTATTTATATTACTCTTGTATGTTTCATTATATGTATAGTTGAGGCTGAAATTGGCAAGGTCCCAGGCATGTGGTCTTTCCCCCCTCTTTGTAATACCGGCATTACTTACAGTAATTGTCTTTCTCCTGGCGTAATCTTCGGAGATAGCCTTTATTGAGTCTCTTGCAGCCTTGCTCCCGGCAGCATTAAGGGCATCTTTTAGTGGAATATCCGGATCGAGCGGATTATACTGCGGACGTATCCTGCTTTCAGAATAGCCTACATATACGGGTAGCCTTACCCCTATCTTCTCAGGGAAGAACTTACCAAGTTCTATATTTGATGAGATATCATAATTGACAGTCTGTTCCTTGCTCCTGTCATTGACACTCTTGTCTATGCTGCCCCAGCCCGGGGTACTTGTCTGGCCAACCATATCAATGGTACCCAGGTCGGCCAGGTGTGCCTGCAGATGTGCATTAGCGGCCCAGCCCCCGTTTTCAATAAAATCATTAAGACGCAGTTCGTTTACCCAGACTTCTCCGAATTTCGGAGCTCCGTCATCCGTACTCCGGTTCCTTGTCCTTATAGGGTTCCTGACACCTACCATTATCACCCTTACATTGCTGAGGTTAGGGTTACCGGATATAGATATCCTGGCATCACCTTTTGTGTAAACATACACATCAGAGATGCTTAAAGTTGACCCGGGTTTAAGCATTTCACTGTTACGTGCTTTTTTTGCTTCCTGAAGCAGCGAGAGATCAATATCGAAGCTGTTAGCCGCAGGCCAGACAATTTCCCTGTCGGCGTCGGAGTTATTATCATAATGGCCTGGTGGAGTAAGCTTCAGGGGTAATTCATATTCATAGAAATTACCCTTATAATCGGAGCCAAGCCTAATAAATGCGGTGAGCTCATCGTCTCTCAGCGAATGGCCAATAAGTGCCTCAGCGTGAACCTCCATACGCAACTTGCGATATTGACGCATATCGAGATCTACAGTCCTGTAGGCTGCTCTTGCATCACCATCAGCCAGGTCCTCAACCTTCAGTACCATCGACTGTTCATTTAGCTGCCTGAGTTGCGGGTTCTGAGGATCTGTCACCCTTGTAAATCCGGGAGGCAGCACATAATTAACAGGTTCCTTACCGGAGTTCTCTTCAATGCTTACCGAACTGATTTCAAAACTCCCGTCGGTAGGTTCAGGTATTGTTATCCTTTCACCTCCCTCCATAAAAGAGAGATTATACTTTCTCCATTCAGCCCTTACAAGATTCAGTTCAGCAAATCTCAGAATAACGGGTTGGCTGAAATCCTTCAGGAACATCCTCATGAACCTTATCGACTTGAAATCCTTTATTGTACCAACCACTTTCTGGTAATCGGTGATAGGTATCCTGAACTGGTACCATTTAACTTTCGATTTCTTGCCATTGGCAAAAGTGGCGTCATACTCTATTTCATCCACAACATAATTTGATCCCACCCTTATATCCGAAGGACGAAGGCTTACCTTATACTGGTAATAGCTTTCCGTTTCACTCAGAGTATTATCCCTGTTAATATCTTCCATGTCGGGGAGGGTCGATCCGGATGTGGGATACGATTCTTTCGACATTTCGGAAGTCGGTGAGTTGCCTTCTTCCCCATTATAGTTCTTGTACCTGTCGAGTATTCCCAGTTGCTGGGAATCATAATCGGATCCCCTGAAATAGTGAAAATCATCTCCCGACGGATCCTCCTGTATCTTTGTATAGGCAGCAGCGTTTGTTATCATCATCGACTTCTGAAGATAATCCTTGAAAAAGGTATCTTCATCCGGGTCTCTAAGACCGTCCAGTCCGACATCCTGGTAGAGTCGTGATTCGGGGGCATTATCGAATGCATTGACGACAGCCTGTACCGTGGGTACTCTCCCCCACGCTGTTGTATCAACATTTTTCACATCGGGAGAACCGGGGAGCCCATTCTCAAAGCTTTTCCTGGAATCGCGCAGTATATCTTCCGAGATGTTACCAAGGTCGAAATACAGATCTCCCCCTTCTGCATCGTTATTATCAACGAAGGGGTCCATCAGCCAGAACTCCACATACTGTATGTTGGCACTTTCGAAATCGCTTGTAAGCACTTCCCTCATTATACCTCCCCATCTCGATTTAGGATCATTGAGTTGTCCGTCCTGATTCATACCTGCGGAATAGGTTCCCGGATCGGTATCATAGTTATATGGTCCTTTCTCTGAAGGGTAATAGGCAAGGTTAAGTACTGCTATGGCGGTTGGAATACCACTTGCACTCTCTTTGTACGGGAAAATCTCGTTTTCATATATCTCCCTTACAAAATGGCTCGACTGGAAATCAGGATTATTCCTTATGTATGAAGGTGTTGAGGATCCGTTTCTCAGGAACAGAGGATCGATAACATACCAGGCGAGTTTGGCCCTGTTATAACCGCTTACTGGATCATCATTGAACCTTGCCTCCGGGAACAGCCTGTCCTGACCCTGCGGAACACTGGATATGGACCACGCATTAAAAGCCTTCAGGTCGAGTGGTATCTCGCTCGACTCAAAGTCGTCGATATAAGAGTTGCCTGCCCCGGTTATTGCCTTTGAATGACCGGGGATAAGATTCGCAAATTCACCGAAAAATGATATTGTTGAGGGTGTTTTTGTATGAAGGAAAGGCAGCTTGTCGATCATATTGGTAAGGAGCTGCGACTGTGACTTATAAGAGGTATTCAGTCCCCATATAGTGTTGGATATAGGTTCCTCCCCATAATTGACTTTCTGGGTATAGGGCCTCTCATTGAGATGTAATATTGTTGCGCCGACATCAAAATTATCGGAGAATTTATAATCGAGATGAGTACCCACAAGTGTCTTGGTCTGAAACCCGAAGAACTGGTTATTCTCAAGAGATACCTGTATAGGGGTCTGTGACTCTATCAGGGCGCTGTTAATGATCCTTACAGTACCCATGTTATAATCGACCGTATAGTCCAGGTTTTCTGTAAGAGGGACTCCTCCCGCAGTGACCTTGACAGATCCCTGCGGGATGTTTGTGGCATTCAGCCTTATCTCCGATCCCGACTCGGAAGAATACTGACCTGCCAGCTTGAATTTGTTTTTCTCCGCCATCTGTTGTGCAACTGTCTGGGTGGAGTCGTAGAGCTCCTGGAAGACATACTTGCTTGCAAGGGCCGGGTCACCTATCTTTTCACGAAGGTGGCTACCGAAAGGCTCCACCTCCGGGAAGACAATTTTGCCCCTGTCCACCATCACAGTCACACCGTCAATAAAGTCAAAGAAACCATCCGGCTGCCTGTCGAGCTGAGAGTTAAGGTTGTCGAGTCCCATAACCTGAAGTAGTATTTGCTTGGATAACTTGCCTTCAGGGAGGTAATTTATTGAGTTGCCTGTCTTGTCATCCATATAGAGGACATTCAGGACGAAATCTTTAGAATCAAGTTTCCCTGAACCAAGGGAATAGATGTTCTTCATCATGAGCTGCCATGTCGGAAGTTTTGGGCTCAGCGTGGTGCCCTTAAGCAGCTTCAGGATAAGAGTCTGGGGTGCCGTGATACCATCGGTTGAAAACTCCCCTACCTTATAAACCTGTCCGTTATAAGTATATTCATAAGCCACTGCCAGCACCTCATCGGTATTTAATGCTGTATTAAGGGATATATATCCCAGTTGTGTATTAACAGTATATTCTCTTTCGTCGAGCTTCCTGGCATTTTCTATCTTTTCAAAATCCCGACCAATCTGGAAATCGGGATAAAGGGGAGAAAAAGCATTAGTAACCTGGTTCACATCACGTATCATACCATAAGAAGTGGTTAGAGCCTGGTACATCCTGTTGGCATTATTATCGGGATATATCAAAGCTCCCGGGGCGACCTGGAAAGCCGGTATACTATTGTAAATATGATTATTGTTCTCCCCAAGGTCCATAAAAGCTACAATATTCCTGTTACTGCCCTCTTCAAAACGGTTAGTCTTATTAGTAACCCACACTTCAATCCGCTGGATATTTATTCCGGAACTGACAACAGGCAGGTTCTTTAGCGAGGCGTCGTAGTTATCACGAAAGAACTGGGATAGAAAGAAGTGCCTGTTAGCCTCATAATCATCAGCATCGATTTCGAAATCCGTGAGCTGGGCACCACCTTTTACATCAATAACCGACGACTGGCCTTTCTGCTGCGACAAAACTGTTGTAACAGTCAGCTTACCGAACTGCATCTCAGTTTTCAGCCCGAAAAGGCTGTAGCTGCCGGTAATAAGTGTACCGGTAAGAGGCAGGGTGACATCACCTGCCTCAACTTTCTTAAGAATCTCATCTTCTTTCCCGGAATACTCCAGTTTGGTGCGGTTCTCAAAATCGAACATCGCATCTGTATTATAGTTGACACCAAGCTGCATCTTGTCCCCAATAGTACCGGTGACATTCATTTGTATCTTTTCCTTGAAATCGAATGTGGGTATCGTACGCAGTTTTTCAGACAGGGTAGGGTTCTCTGTATGTGAAATATTAATGCCGAAAATAAGCTCTGCTGATCCCTGAGGAATAATATTTATAGTATTACTGCCAAATATCTTGTCAAAAGCCTCACCCCCTACCTCAATCTGAGGTATAAGTGTCGACCTGAACCCCGACTCTTTCCCGGAAATACGTGAGTCCCAGTATTCCCTCATAGCCTTTTCATATTCATACTTACGAAACTCTTCAGGGGTCATATGGACCGGTGTCCGGTAATCGAAGCTTCCTACCTTTTCATAAATAACATATTCGTTCTTTTCCGGATCATAAAGGACAGATGATTTGATATTTGAGGGTTGATTGAGGAAAAGAGGAGATTGCTTTTTTTGTTCCCAGGGAATTCCTGTATCATCCTTAAGCTGCAGGATGGATTTGGATGTAGTATCGGCGACACTGCTTCTTTGCAACGCAACCTGGCCGTTTGCTTCATTGGAAATTAAGGTAAATGAAACCAACAGCACAAGACACGAAACCACCAGAAGATTTTTATATGATATCTCTGATCCCAATACGGCGTCTGTTCAGAATTACAAGTTATTAAGCGCTCTCTTTATTAAGTCCTCCACTGTCAGGTTTTTCTCTTCTCTGATAATCTTGTCAAGGACTTTTGTGACTGCGCTTTTGGCAAATCCAAGCATTACTAAAGCTGATAACGCTTCTTCACGAATAGTATTGTCTGTGAAGGCAAATATTTCATCGTCTCCTGCATGTCTGCCTATCTTGTCCTTAAGGTCAACTATTATCCTCTGGGCGGTCTTCAGTCCTATTCCTTTTATGCCCTTAAGGATATTCACCTCAGAGAATGATATAGCTTTCTCCGTTTCTTCGGGTGAGAGAGATGAGAGCATCATTCTTGCGGTATTTGCTCCGACACCGTTGACTGATATCAATAATCTGAAAATATCTCTTTCTTTATGATCAGCAAATCCGAAAAGCTGGTGGGCATCTTCCCTGATCACTTCATGGATCAGTATTTTATATTCCTTTTCCTTTTCAAGCCGCGAAAAAGTAGTAAGTGAAATATTAACAAGGTACCCAATACCTCCTGTTTCAACAATCAGGTAAGTAGGTGTTATTAGTGTTATTACTCCTTTTATGTAATCAATCATAGTTTTTATTCGGCATTAAATATCTCAGGAGGAAGTTCATCCATACGGTCATTATGTATCTCTATATCCTGGTGGCTGAGAGGATTAGCCGTAATTTCCGAATACATATTCCTGTTCCTGAAGATATCGCAGGCCAGGTATATTGAATGCCTGAATGAGTTTTCCGAAGCTTCTCCCTTCCCTGCAATAGAAAAAGCAGTTCCGTGTACAGGGGATGTCCTTATGAATGGCAACCCGGCTGTGAAATTAACGCCTGAATCGAATGACAGGGCTTTAAATGGTATGAGCCCCTGGTCGTGGTACATGGCAAGGATGCCATCATATTTAGTAAATGACCCTGCTCCGAAAAAGCCATCAGAAGGGAAAGGACCGAATGCCAGGATACCTTCTTCCTGTGCCAGCTTAACAGCAGGTATTATCATCTCTGCTTCTTCATTTCCAATAAGTGAGTTATCACCTGCATGAGGATTCAGACCCAGAACAGCTATCCGGGGTTTCCTTATGCCAAAATCATAAACAAGCGATTTATTCATAAGCCTGATCTTTGTCATCAGTGTCTCAACCGTAATAAGCTCCGACACTTTTTTCAGGGGAACATGATCTGTGGCTATACCGATCCTGAGTGAATCGCTTACCATAAACATCAGAGCCTCATCGGCTCCGGCTACCGATTTAAGATAATCGGTATGACCTTTGAAATGAAATCTATCAGACTGTATGTTATGCTTATCGATAGGAGCTGTAATGAGGACATCGAGTTTACCAGCCTTAAGATCGTCGAGTGCCCGCTCAATTGAGATGAGTGCAGCTTCTCCTCCATGTTGTGTGGATTTACCCAGTTCCACCCTGACATTATCGTCGAGGCAATTGATCATGTTTGCCTTTTTCGGATGCGCCTCTTCCGGAGTTCGGATATTATTAAAACTGAAATTGGAAATATTCAGCGCCTTACGATGATATGCCGCCACTTTAGGCGAGCCGTAAACGATGGGGGTACATATATCGTTAATCATAGGATCACTAAGTGTCTTAAGGATTACCTCATAACCTATCCCGTTAATATCTCCATGAGAAATACCTGCTAATATTGTTTTCTTTTCCATAAATAACTATTTGAGTTCGCTATAACCTTCTGCCATTCTCTTCAGGAATGTGGACAGCAACCTTAAGCCTGAGGCAGGTACATTTTTAATCCTGTAATAATCATCATTCTTAAGAAGCTCCGTACCTGCTATATCGAGGTGAATAAGCGGATATTCCGCAAAACATTCCAGAAATTTTCCTGCTGTAATGGCTCCTGCTTCGCGTCCGCCAATATTCCTAATATCGGCCAGATCCGATTTAAGAAGTTCCCCGTATTCTTCCCAGAACGGCAGCTCAGCAATCCTTTCGTAAG
>Ga0102950_1000161_pt1 | contig 17105 bp, 15 predicted proteins | sample SalPon2A_B_D2_MG_FD_78505 | JGI IMG/M metagenome (GOLD analysis project Ga0102950, IMG submission 78505) | Soil microbial communities from South San Francisco under conditions of wetland restoration - Salt Pond MetaG R2A_B_D2_MG | ecosystem: Environmental > Terrestrial > Soil > Wetlands | place...
AAAATCTTATTGGAGCAATATAAATATCCATTAATTATCATTCTTACTAAGAGCATATTTATTTATTTTATTATACAGGGTTACTCTATCAATCTCTAAAACTTGTGCACTTCTGGAAATGTTCCAATTATTTTCATTTAAAATTTTATTTATATGCTTTTTCTCCATAGCGGCAAGGCTCTTATTCCCGTCATCAAAATAGAGATGGTTGGAAGAAAGATGGAACGGCAAATCTTCAACATTTATAGATTCGTTTTTACCTACAACCATTGCTCTTTCAATTGCATTTTCCAACTCACGAACATTACCGTGCCAATCATAATTAATTAAAAAGTTCATCGCTTCTTTTGATACGCTTTTTACTTTTTTATTCATTAAACTCGAAAATTTATTAATAAAGAAATTTACAAGAAGCGGAATGTCTTCTTTTCTTTCTCGCAGCGGTGGTATCACAATTGAAAATACATTAAGCCGGTAATATAAATCCTCTCTAAATTTTCCAGCTTTTACCAGTTCTTCCAGCGGTTCGTTAGTGGCAACAATAACTCTGAAGTCGCTTTTAATTAATTCATTTCCGCCGACGCGATTAAATTGTTTTGTCTCGATTACTCTTAAGAGTTCAATCTGCATCTTAATTGATATAGAACCAATTTCATCAAGAAAAATTGCTCCTCCGTCAGCTAGTTCAAATTTCCCTTTACGTCTGAATTGAGCGCCTGTAAACGCACCTTTTTCATGACCGAACAATTCACTTTCCAAAATAGTTTCAGCTAAAGCACCGCAGTTAACAGGAATAATAGGAAAATATTTTCTTTTACTATTTATATGGATAGCTTTTGCAACCAGTTCCTTCCCTGTTCCGCTTTCACCTCTTATCATAACAGTCGTATCTGCGGGTGCAACATTTTGAATAAGATCATAAATCTTTTTCATCTGGAAACATTCGCCGATTAAGTTATCCGGTCTTACAATTTCGTCAATACTCTCTTTCAAATGGATATTTTCAATTTTTAAAGCTTTTTGTTCAAGAGCATTTTTTACTAAATGAGCTAGTTCATCGGGATCAACCGGTTTAGTAACATAATCATATGCACCATTTTTAAGCGCCGCAATTGCAGTTGGAACTGATGCGAATGCGGTAATAAGAATTATAACCGAATCTTTATCAATAGCTTTAATTTTATTTAGAAGTTCGATGCCGCTCATACCGGGCATTTTCATATCGACAAGCAAGAGGTCAAATTTATTTTGTTCATATTTTTTTAATGCTGTTTCTCCGTCTTCCGCTGTATCAACAATGTATCCTTCCTCTTCAAACCAGTGGAAAAGAGATTCTCTAACGATTTTTTCGTCATCTACAATTAATATTTTTTCCGTCTTATCCATAATAACTCTTAAGTAATATTTTCATTTTGAGGTATTGTTATTTTAAATATAGTGCCCTTTGGGGAAGTCTGTTCAACCCTAATAGAGCCATTATGATTAGCAATAATTCCATATGCAACAGCTAAACCAAGTCCGGTTCCTTTTGAAGCTTCCTTTGTTGAATAGAAAGGATCGAAAATATGAGGTAAATCTTTACTTGAAATTCCGGTTCCTTCATCAATAATTCTGATAACCGCTTTTTTGTTTTCCCAACCGCACTTTACAATAATTCTACCGCCTTGAGGCATAGCTTCAATAGCATTAATTAAAAGCGACATCAATGCTTGTTGAATTTTTTGCCCGCTGCAGTTTATTTCTACTTGATCCGATGAAAAATCTTTTTCTATTATAACATGAGAAATTTCAAGGTGATGTCTTATTACGGTAGTACTTTTATCAATTATTTTTAGAAGATCTTCATTCGCAAATTCATCTATTTCTTCGTGGGAGAATAAAAGTAAATCTTTAACTATTTTCCCGCAGCGTGAAGACTCCCCGGAAATCAATTCTAAATATTCTATTAATTTAGAATATTCAGAATCTTTTTGAATCGCCTGCAATTTCCTTGTTATCAGTTTACTGTAAGTTAAAATACCTTCGAGTGGATTATTAAGTTCGTGAGCAACTGTTGCAGAAAGTTTTCCAAGCGATGCCAACTTTTCTATTTGGTTCACTTGATTGTAAATGTTTTTCAACTCAGCTGTTTTTTCATTTACTTTATCATTAAGTGTCTCGGACCAGTTTTTTATTTCCTCATAAGCTTCATTAAGTCTTAAAGACATATCATTAAATCGATGTGCAAGCTGGCCCAATTCATTTTTTGTATTTAGATTTATTTTATACGCTAAATTCCCTTTGCCAATTTCTTCAATTCCTTTAGTGAATTTATTAATCGGACGGTTAACAAGTACCGTAATAAATAAACCGCAGCAAAAAGAAATAACAATTGTAATAAGTAAAACGTTAAGAATTGTTTCCCTGGTGTTTTTAGCTATAATTGCATCTAGTTTATCAAGCCCAACTACTACATCGAGTACACCTAAAATTTGAACATTTGGTGAATGAGCATGGCACGACGAGTTATAACAATCCGGTTCATTTTGAATTGGATTTATTAATCCAAGAACTCTTCTGTTTTCTTTATTTTTATAAATTCTAATTTTACTTTGGTTAGTAAGACTACTCAACGGTATTTTACTATTATGACAAACTATACATGCTTCAGCAGATAGGTTTACTTTCTTAGAAATTTCTGAGCTGTCTGTTGAGAAAATTATTATTCCCTGCTTATTATAAATTCTAATGTCATTAACACCCTTTTCAGTACCAAGAGTCTTAATAATTTCATGAACATCTTCCCGCCGATTTAGCAGCATACCATAACGTGTGGACTTTTTTATTAAGTCGCTTATATTATAAGCACTATCAAAACGTGATTGTGTTAAATAATTATCAAGATTCTTAATTAGGAAATATGTATATATTGCAAAGATGCTGAAAAGAATTAAAGAGATGGAAATAATAAGTCTTACACTTAATTTATTTATTAGCTTGGTTTTCATAAAACCCCTTTTTCCTTATAGTAAAATTAGGAATAACTTTTTCGACTTCCAATTCTACTAAAAGTTATAAATGTATGAATGGATAAATAATGATAGAATCGGGATAAATTTTACACAGTTAAATAATTAAGAATTTTTAAAAACTTTTCTTTCCCAATAAGTTGATATAGATATTTAACCTTATTACCACCGTCCATCATAGTTGGCCCCACTTGCGGATAAAATGATTTAATTTCTTCCAATATTTCAATAGATTTTTTATGCAGCTTGTCCCATTCCTGTTTACTAATCTGTCCGACAGAAACATCCTGTTGAATTACACAAATTATTGCTATCCATTTTGATCTGACTAAATCATAGGTATTATTCTGAACCCTATCGTAAACGGAAAAATTCATTGGTGCTGATAAATTAATTGAACCCCATTCGTCGAAAAATTGAACAACTGTATGACCCTTTAAAAAACTTCTATTTTGATCGTACTTCATCATAATATTAGCATTATCAAAAAAACTTATAAAAATGGGATTTAAGCCGAGGTAATAAGTATTAGGCAATACCTGCTTCATTATAAAACAATTGCGCAGATAAATAAATTTTTCATCATACTTAATAGAATTTATTTTATTCTCAAAGATGTCTATTAAATTCTGCATTTTATTTAAACGATCTTCAACCCTGTAATTTGGATTTCTCATTACATTATAAAACTGACAATTTTCACAATCAAAATTTTTATCACATAATTTGTACTCAATTACATTTGAATCCATCCATACACATTTTTGTAATATGTTGGAATTATTAATTAATTCATCTTTATCTTTCATATCATTCACTAATAATAATTTGTTTTGATTTTATTTCTTTTTCATTATCAGTATTTTTAATGAAATTCTCTTCGTCTGTAAAAACCGGAAAATTTTTCACTACCAATCTAAAAGCGAACATGGCTAAGACTACAAGCATCATTGTAATTGATATTTCATCAAAAGAAGGTATATAATTTCTTCCGGAAGATGCTGCTAATCCGGTTATGCTTACATTCATCCTGTTTAAAATAAATCCTGAAATAACCAGTACTGAGGAAATAAATAACCATTTTTTATCTTCTCTAAATTTTTTATAGCTCAAAATGTAAACAGGCAGAAAAGTTCCAATTAAAATTTCTAAATAAAAAAGATAGGTTTCGGTAGAGGGAATAGTTAGATATATTAATTTACCGGCAGAAATAAATTCAACTAATTTTAAAAGAAATCCGATTATCAGATCTATTAAGACAACAAATGCTGCACTTGATAGAATATTTATCCTAATACCCGTATTAAAAGCTCTTGCATTTAGAAAAGATTCGAAAATTATCATTGAAAGTCCTGCACCTATACATGAAATAAAAAAATGAACCGGTAATAAAGAAGAATACCATAATGGATGAAGCCTTCCCGGTACTATTAAATACAATGATCCAAAGGAAGACTGATGAAGTGTGGAAAATAAAACCCCTGCTATAACAAAAACTATTGAGATTTTTTTGAAAACTTTTAACGGTTTAGTTAGTTTGAATTTCTCTAATACAACCGGTGCAAACTCTAAAATAAGAACAGTAGAATAACATATTATACACCAGGTAATTTCAAACATTACCGAATGAACATTCCACATAACTAAAGGATGCCAAAAATTTTCAGGTCGGCCTAGGTCAACAATTAATAAACAAACGACTAAAGAGTAACCTATAAACGCTGTTAAAATGGCAGGTCTTACAATCGGTTCAAATTTATGAATATGAAAAATATGAACTGTTGCTGCTATTGTGAATCCGGCTGCAGCTAATCCAACGCCAAGAAAATCGAATCCAATCCATAATCCCCACGGACTAGTGTCGTAAAGATTTGTTGAGGCTCCAAGTCCTTGCGAAAATCTATAATATGTGGAATAAGCTCCAATAATAATTATAATTACCGAAACCACTTTCCAAAAAGTAGGTTTAAAAATGTCGTTATTCTTCATGATTTACTTCATCTGCTTTTATAGTTTCGTGTTTAACAGAAAGTTTTCTTTCTTCTCTAGCAATTTGATTTTTCCTTTTTGTCAGCCAATACATACCTGTTAAAAATACTCCTCCAACGGCCACGACAGGAGGTATCTTATCCATAGCCTGCATTGTAAGTTCCGGCATTGGCTTATTTGGTAATTTGGAAGTATAACCTAATTGTTCAAACGGAACCGGTGAAATAATTAATACATGGCTGCCGCCGGCTTCTTCAATTCCATAAATATGCTGATAGTATTTCGAAGGATTGTTCTGCAATCTTTTTTTAGCAACGGCTACTAATTTTTCCATATCTCCAAAAAGTGTTGCTTCCGTTGGACATGCTTCTGCACAGGCTGTTATTCCGCCGGCTTCAATTCTATCACTGCACATATTACATTTGCGAACTCTCGGCTGGGTTTTATTCCATTCATATCGCGGTACTTTATGCGGGCATGCCTGCATACAATACCTGCATCCAATACATTTATTTTCATCATATAAGACTGCACCAAATTCATTCTTTTTAAATGCACCTACAGGACATACAGAGACACAAGATGGTTCATCGCAATGCATACAAAGTTTTCGAGCATAATTGTTTCCATATTGTTCAACAACCGTAAAGGTATTTCCTGAGAGATGATCTTTTAAATATTCTGTATTTGTTTTGGGTAAATTATTTTTCTCTTTACAAGCTTCATAACATGCACCGCATCCGATGCAAAGATTGGCGTCAAAGAGAATTCCCTTTCCTTTCAACATTTTCAACTCCAGCTATAATTTGAGAAATTCATTTTCAAAATCTTCTATGTTTCTTTCAATTATTATTAAATCTGCCTTTTCTACCGGTTTACCACCATCATACATTGTAGCACCAACTAATTCCGCATTTACAGAGTGCCTAGAAACAAATTCTTCTAATCTATTAAATTCTTCTTTTAACCATGAACTAGCCTTATTACCGGATATCAAATCGGTCTGTTCACTATTTTCATTTTTAGGCTTTATGGTTACTTTCCATTGCAGAGAGGGATCTGAAATTTTATTGTTGTTTTGATCTTCATTAATTCTATTAATAACACCAGATACCGGCGAAAGAAATTTCAAAATTTCATTTCCTGCTACCCCTTCCATAATTACGTCTCCCTTTTTCAATTCGCTGCCGACATCGGGAAATTTGTTTACCGTAATTTTTTTAAAAGTTTGAAGAATAAAATTGTCAATTCCAATTTGCAATAAATTATCTGGAAGTTTTTTAATCCAGGTATGACCTTTAGACAAACTTACCCCATCCGGTAAATCAAAATTATAAATTGGAATTGGAGCCTCTACTTCATTTATAGGCTTTTCAAACGCAGGGTGTGTTCTTCCTTGAAATTTAAGAACCGCTATGTCAATTAAGATAAAGGTTAAAAATACAAGCACTACAGAAATTGCAACCATATTTTTCTCTTATTAAAAATTAATGTTTTTCCCAGGTGTTCAACTTTTATTTAGACTCTTTTGATTTTTCATTTGTAAGGTTTTCTGGGATCTTTTTATCTTCCTGTTTTTTATCTTTCAATTCGCCTCCATCGTATAATGTAACGCCAACAAGACCAACGAAAGGATCAGCAGTGATAGGTTCTATCTTTTCCTGATGTTTTTTATTTTGTTTTGATGCTAATGGATCTATTACCAGTTTAACAAAAAGATCTACAGCTATAAAAACAAGAGCTAAGATTAACAAAAAAGTAAGCATGATTTTTCTCCTTCAATTTTTTCAATTCTGTTTATAGAATTTCAATTAGCATACCATTGTTATATAATATTTTTATATAACTGTAATCTATTTATTTATAAATAGTTATAGAAGAGATGAATAATTAATAAGCAAATTACGCGGACAAAATTGTTGGTAATTTCATCAGTGCCATGTTGAAATATTCTGCAGGAATTCAAAATAATTTAAAAAATTTTTGAAGACATTTGAACTAGTATTTGAATTGCAGACAAGCAATTATTTTTATTTGTCAATTTAAAACAAATTTTTTCACAAAAGAGAAATTACTAATTTTAATTATACCTATAAATTTGTTTCTCAATTACAGTAAATATTTTTTACATCATTTACCAAGTCCGAGAAACAAATCAACACTGAATCTACAAAATAATTTTAAATTATTATTCCACATTCAAATTTTAAAGTTAAACCACATTAAAATTATTTGCTAAATATACAGCGTTTTTTGGCATAGTTTTATATTAACAACAATAGTTATAAGCAAGTAATTTAAATGAACAAATCTTATTAAAATCCTGTTATAGGGGTAATAAAATGCAAAAACAAAATCGAAGAGATTTCCTTAAAACCGGCGCAATGTTAGGGACTGCAATTGCCGGATTATCATCTAATAAAACTAAAGCCAAGCCCAAAGAAATTCTATCAGAAGATCGAATGGGAGTTTTAGTAGACACTACAGTATGTATAGGTTGTAGAAAATGTGAATGGGCATGTAAAACAGCCCATGATCTCCCAACATCGCCTAGAGATACTTACTCGGACAGATCTGTTTTTAAAAAGATGAGGAGGCCAAATGAAAAAGCGCTTACAGTTGTAAATGAATATCCGAATCCACAAAATGCCTCTTTACCTACTGATGTAAAAGTACAATGTATGCACTGCGATCATCCTGCATGTGTTTCAGCTTGTATTGTTGGTGCTATGTCAAAACAAGAAAACGGCTCGGTAATTTGGGATACAAATAAATGCATCGGATGCCGATATTGCATGGTTGCATGCCCATTTCAAGTCCCGTCTTTCCAGTATGATAAAGCTTTAAATCCCAAAATAATGAAATGTGATTTTTGTTTTGAACGAACCAAGCAAGGAAAGTTACCGGCATGTGTAGAAGCTTGTCCTGTTGAAACTTTAACATATGGACCAAGGTCAGAATTGATAAGGATAGCAAGAGAAAAAATAAAACGAAATCCTGATAGATATATTAATCATATTTATGGTGAATATGAAGCAGGCGGAACATCATGGATGTATTTAGCAAACCAGGATTTTGCAAAATTAGCATTTCCAAATCCGGGGGATAAACCAATGCCAGGTACTTCGGAATCAATTCAGCATGGAATATTCGCTTACTTTGTACCGCCTGTATCATTATATGCAATATTAGGAGGTATCATGTGGATAACTAAAAAAAGAAATGAATCAGAACAGGAGAAAAGTTTATGAGAAATTATCTTAAGCCTATTCCGATTCAAAAAAAATTTTTTACTCCAGGTGTTATTGTTGTCGCAATAATTGCATTCAACGGTCTGGTGTTTTTAGCCGGTAGGTTTTTCTTCGGATTAGGAGAAGTAACAAATTTAAATAATCAGTATCCGTGGGGTTTATGGATTGGTGTTGATGTAGCTGCAGGAGTAGCATTAGCGGCCGGAGGATTCACAACAGCTGCATTAAGCCATGTAATTCACAAAGAAGAATATAACGTTATTACCAGACCGGCTTTGTTAACTGCGATGCTTGGCTACACTTTTGTTGCATTTGGGGTTTCAGTTGATATTGGCCGATGGTATTATATTTGGCATCCTTTGATTTTCTGGAATGGAAGTTCGGCACTTTTTGAAGTCGGCATATGTGTAATGATGTATCTTACAACCTTATATATAGAATTTCTGCCGGTTGTTACTGAAAGATTTATTGGGAGTGTAAAATTAAAAGGCTTTATTTCTTTTCTGAATAAACCTGTGGATAAACTTTTACGAATCCTGGACAAAGGATTAGCAAAAGTAATGTTTTTCTTTATCATCTTAGGAGTTGTTCTTTCAACATTACATCAATCTTCATTAGGAACATTGATGATAATTGCCGGGCCAAAGATGCATCCTCTCTGGCAGACACCAATACTTCCTTTATTATTTTTACTTTCAGCTATATCCGTAGGATTCCCAATGGTTATTTTTGAATCAATAATTGCATCACACTCATTCGGTATAAAAACAGAAATGGAAACCTTATCAGGATTAGGCAGAATGATTCCCCCAATTTTAGGAGTATTTTTAGCATTTAAAATAGGAGATATGGTAATACGCGGAACATTTGTATACTTAACTCAATTTAACCTTCAAAGTGTTATGTTTATCATAGAAGTTTTATTCGGCGCCATAATTCCTCTGAGGATGTTTCTTTCCGAAGCTGTTTTAAAATCAAAAGTATTGTTGTTTATTGCCTCATCGCTTGTAATTTTTGGTGTGCTGTTAAATAGAATTGATAGCTTTATAGTAGCTTATAAACCGCCATATTCTTATGGAGCTTATCATCCATCGTTTGGTGAAATATCTGTTACATTGGGATTCATAGCAATGCTGGTTCTAGCATACAGATTTATTGTTATAAATTTCCCTGTAATTAGTTTGCCCAATAAGAATTATATGATCCAAACTAAATTTAAAATTAGGGGAAATTAGAAATGACTAAAAATATTTACATATTGATCTTATTTCTTGTAATGGCTGCATTTAACTTTGGCCAAAATAAATTAGGAAAAAATCATATCTCAACAAATCTGACTTGTAAAACGTGCCATGCATGCGATGTACCAACAAGACAGGATCCTTGCTTAAATCAATGTCCAAGAGCACAGATGAGCAATTTGGATGAATCGCCAGACAAAGCACCTGAAGTTGAAATACTTAAAGAGTTATCAAATAGGTACATGCCGGTTATATTCCCTCATAAAATGCATGCACAAATGTCAGTACTGTCCGGCGGCTGCAAAACTTGCCATCATTATAACACTATTGGTGTAATTCAGCCATGCAAAAACTGCCATAATGCTGAAAGAAAAAGAAATGATATAAGCAAGCCGGATTTAGAAGCTGCATATCATCGTCAATGTATTAACTGTCATCGCGAATGGAGTCATGAAAATAGTTGCGTATCATGCCATGCATTAAAAAATGATAAGCAAATGACAAGTATTAATTCAACCGTAGACAAGATTACCGGTAAAAGTCATCCAAAGATTGAAGAGCCTAAAAAAATTGTCTTCGAAACAAATTATAATAAAGGCAAGTTTGTATCTTTTTATCATGATGAACATATAAACAGTTTCGGAATAAACTGTATTAGCTGTCATAAAAATGAAAATTGTACTCGATGCCATGATAAAGAAAAAGCGACAATGAACGCAGTTTTTTCAAATGGGATGCCGGTAAAAATTCACAAACCATCAGATCAACACCATAAACCTTGTTTTACATGCCATCAAGATGATAAATGTACAAGCTGTCATAAAGATGAAGTAACCGGACCATTTAATCATCAAACAACAACAGGCTGGGCCTTAAATCGATTCCATCAAACCTTAGCTTGTTCTAAATGTCATGGGTCATCAGGAAAATTTGAAAAACTTAATCCGACTTGTACTAATTGTCATAATAATTTTGTTCAAGGTAAATTTGTTCATGAAGTAACAGGTTTAAAATTAAATGAGAATCATACTGGGCTTGATTGCGATAATTGCCATATAGACAAAGATTTTTCTAAGCCTCCAACTTGCAGCGGCTGTCATGATGATAAAAGTTTCCCCAAAGATAAACCCGGCAAGTTAGTCGATGTAAAGAAAGTTAGGGATAAAAAAAGTTAATTTAATAATAGTACAATCAAATTATTTTTTTTGATTTGTTAATAATAAATGATATAGATTATCATTTGGATTATAAAATATGTTCAAAAAAATCGGATTTAAGTTAATTGTAGCAGTAGGCGTAACAGCTTTATTGACTATTGGTATTTTTTCTTATTTCAATATTCAATCGCACAGCAGCAGTTTGCTTGCAGAAGTTGAAAGAAGTGCTAATCAATTAAGCGAAACTGTTAAACATAGTACCAGATACGATATGCTTTTAAATCAAAGAGACCGAATTAATATAATTATTAATACTATAGGGCAGCAGCCGGGAATTAGAAGTGTTAGAGTGTTAAATAAAATCGGCGAAATAATTTATTCCTCAAATCAGAAAGATATTGGGAAAATGGTAGATAAAAAAGCCGAGAGCTGTTATGCCTGCCATGCTGCAAATAAACCGCTTGAAAGGTTAGCAATAAAAGACAGGACAAGAATTTTCAGAACCTCGGATAATTCTCCACGCGTAATGGGAATAATAACCCCTATTTATAACGAACAATCGTGCTGGTCTGCAGATTGTCATGCACATTTAAAAAGTCAAACAGTATTAGGCGTATTGGATGTAGCCATTTCTCTTGAAGAAGTTGATAAGCAAATAAAACAGGGCGAAATTGAAATTGTAATTTTTGCAATTACGGCAGTGCTTGCTTTAAGTTTTATAATCGGTTTCTTTGTTCGGAAATGGGTAGATAAACCTGTAAAAGAACTTCTGCATGCTACAAACCAGGTTGGTACCGGAAATCTTAATTATATAATTAAAAACATTCGTAATGATGAACTTGGAATATTGGCTCATTCTTTTAATAATATGACCAAAAAGTTATCCGAAGCCCGGCTGCAATTATTCCAATCCGATAAAATGGCCTCACTTGGAAGATTAGCTGCAGGCGTTGCACATGAAATAAATAATCCTTTGACAGGTGTTTTAACTTACAGCAGTTTTTTACTTAAAAGAACGCAAGACAATCATGAACTGCAGGAAGATTTAAAAGTAATTGTACGGGAAACTAAGCGAAGCCGTGAGATAGTTAAAAGTTTATTGGATTTTGCAAGGCAATCCGTCCCTAAAAAGAACGAGGCAAATATAAACGATATTATCGAACATGCCTTTAGTGTCGTAGAAAATCAGCTTTCAATTAATCATATAAAACTTGTAAAAAATTTGGAGCCGTCTTTACCTACTATTACGGTAGATTCAAATCAGATCCAGCAGGTTTTTATTAATCTAATTGTAAATGCTTCAGATGCAATTGGTAAGGACGGTGGAACAATTACATTATCATCTTCGCTTTTAAAATTATCTCCATACGGAATTACACATGTAAAAAAAGCTGTTTGCCCAAAAAGGCATGAATTAATTGACAATGAAGTAAAGATAGAAGGAATGCCCTCCGTAAAAATAAAGATACGTTCAAATGGTAAGGAGAGTTTTGTAAATCTCGATCCTGTCTACGGAAAATGCCGTCATTTATATGGAACAGATATAGACTTAAAAAAAGATATTCAGATAATGTGCCCGCAATGTAATACTTCTTTAATTGAAGAAGGGAAAAAATGCCCCAAATGCGGCTCCCCAATCTATACTTTCGAAGTTCCGCAGCAAGGTTACTTTGAAGGCTGTATAAACAAAACCTGCGATTGGCAAAAGTGGGATGCGGTTGATTTAGGTGGACAAAAAGATTATATAGAAGTTAGGATTTCAGATACCGGATGCGGTATTTCAAAAGAGGATTTAATTAGAATTTTCGAGCCGTTTTATAGTACAAAAGGACAAAAGGGAACCGGATTAGGCTTAGCAGTAATTTGGGGAATTATCGATAATCATAACGGAACTATTACAGTGGAAAGTGAGCTTAATAACGGGACAACATTTATTATAAGACTGCCTTTGAAACAGATTAGATAATATGAATAAACAATACGACATATTAGTTGTAGATGATGAACAAGTTATTATTGATGCAGTAAATAAAATTTGTTCCGCCGAGGGATACAAAGTAGATTGTTCAATTAATGCAAATGATGCTCTTTTAAAATTAAAGAAGAATTTCTATAATCTGATAATCTGTGATATTATGATGCCGGATATTGATGGATTTCAATTTCTAAACGAAGTTTCAAAAAATAAAATAATTTCTCCGGTTATAATGACTACAGGATATTCAACCGTTGAAAATGCAGTGAAGTCGCTTTATAACGGTGCAATTGATTTTATTCCAAAGCCGTTTACTGCTGACGAATTAATTAATTCAGTATCACGCGGATTAAAGTATTTAGAAATTCAAAAAATATTAAACTCAACTGATCAGGCGGACGAAGCTTCAATTATATATGTTCCATGCCCGGCAAAATATTATAGACTCGGATACTCCAGCTGGGCTTCGTTGGAAAATACAGGCTCCATTCTGGTGGGAATAACAGATTTGTATATAAAAACAGTTGATACTATTGAAAACATAGAATTGTTTAAGATAGACGATGAAATTGTACAAGGAAATCCTTGTGCACAAATAGAATCGAAAGGCGGTTTAACTCATACGGTTTTAAGTCCGGTAACAGGAAGAATAATTGAAAGGAATGAAATTCTATTATCTGATAAAAGTATAGTTGAAAAAGATCCTTATTTCAACGGCTGGTTCTATAGAATCATTCCTTCAGAAAGTGATTATGAATTAAAACATCTTATTCCGTGCAGTTCGGACCGGCTTTAGTTAGCATTTACAGAAAATGCAAAATTAATAATTGAAAAAAACATGTAGTAAAAATATTCCAAAGGAGAACTTAAAATGCCATTACTAATATTAGCTGTTATATTATTTATAATCGCAGATGTCCTAATCAGATACTTCGGCAAAAGTATACGAGAAAAACAATTAAGAAAGGACCGCGAAGCCGCTTTAGTAGTTAGCTTAAATCTTGATTTTACCAGAGAAGCAAAATCTTTAAAGCGAGTTGAAGTTGAAAATCCAAAGGCAAAAATTCTTTGTGTAGATGATGAACCGGTAATTCTCGATAGCTTTAGAAAAATTCTTGTACTAGACGGTTATTCTGTTGATACTGTTGAAAATGGTAAAGAAGCTTTGGGACTAATCCAATCACATCATTATGATTTCGTTTTTACTGATCTAAAGATGCCCGAAATGAGTGGGGTTGATGTCACGAAATCAGTGAAACACTTACGTCCGGATATTGATGTTGTAATTATTACTGGTTATGCAACTGTTGAAACAGCAGTTGAGTGTATGAAATTTGGTGCTATGGATTATGTTCAAAAACCATTTACTGAAGATGAATTGCTTGATTTTGTGAAAAAGATTTTGATCAGACGACAGGACAGAATTCAGAAACAACTAAAGCCAAAAGTACACATAACACATCTTGCAGGAGCAAAACAGTTTCTTTCGTATGAGTTTGCAATTCCCGGCGGAGTATTCATTTCCAATGACCATTGCTGGGTAAGTCTTGAACAGGATGGGTCAGCAAAAATTGGACTCGATGATTTTGCTAAAAAACTTATTGGTAAAATTGATTCGTTAGAATTACCCAATTTAGGAATGATTATTAAAAGCGGACAGCCGTTATTCTCAATAAAACAAGGTACTCGTTCAATCACTTTTAATTCTCCTATCAGCGGAAAAATTACTAGAATTAATACAATTTTAAATACAAACCTTGAAGCACTTGATATTACACCATATGATACCAACTGGATATGTATTATAGATGCTGACGATATAGATTCTGAAATTAAGAACTTAAAGTTAGGCAAAACAGCTGTTAATTTTTACCAGGATGATTTGGATCATTTTATTGATTTAAGGAAGAAAATTATTCCTAAAGGTAAAACTACACCAGCAACTGAAGAACAATTGTATATTGGAGAATTCGAACAATTTGATGACAGCAGCTGGGAAAAAATGTCTGCTGAATTTTTCAAAAAACAAATTTAATTTAGAAATTATATTAAATAATTGAGAAAAAATAACTCTTGAAAGAAAGAATCGAAATATTTCAAGGCGATATAACAAAATTAAAAGTTGATGCAATAGTTAATGCCGCCAACACTTCTCTCCTTGGCGGCGGCGGCGTTGATGGCGCTATTCATAGGGCTGCGGGACGAGAGTTATTAGAGTTTTGCAGAAAATTAAACGGGTGCTCTACAGGAGAAGCCAAGATTACTCCAGGTTTTAAACTATCTGCAAAATTTATTATTCATACAGTAGGGCCAGTTTGGAGAGGCGGAGATAGGAATGAAGATTTATTATTAGCCAATTGTTATAAAAATTCATTGAAACTTGCAGTTGAAAATCATATTAAATCTTTAGCATTTCCGGCAATCAGTACAGGTATTTATAATTTTCCTCTTGAAAGAGCTGCAAAAATCGCTTTTAGGGAAACTACCGACTTTTTAAAAACAAATATTACTATTGAAAAAATAATTTTTGTCTGCTTTGACAGTGAAACCTTTAATGTATATAAAAAAGAAATTGAAGGTTTTATTGATGAATAAAAATTAAATACATTTCGCTATCTTAAAAACAAAATAGCAATCCCTCCGACTGCAAGTATTGCACCGCCTATAGCCCGCCAATTTAACTTTTCTTTAAAAACGTATCTTGCAATGGGAAGCATCAAAATGGGAACTGTAGACATTAACGTTGCGGCTATACCAACCTTTGCATTTTCAATTGCAATCAAACTAAATGTTATTCCGAAATATGGACCGAGTATAGTTCCTGTTATTGTGTATTTCAAAGCTTTTAAATCATAGGTAAATAATTTAATTGGATTTTTATATCGCCTCATGATTAAAGCCACAGGCAACATTAATATAACCGCTGATAAAAGTCTTATAAACGTAGCCACAAATCCATTTATCTCACCGGCATTAAAAGCATATTTTGCAAATATTAATCCTACAGATTGACCTAAAGCTCCCATTAACCCGTAAAAAAAACCTATCTTACTTATTTTATATTTTGAAGAGGGAATTTCGTTCTTTTCAAATATTACTAAAGAAACTCCAGCAATAGTAATAATCATACCAATAATACCTAAAGCTGTAAGAACTTCATTTAAAAATAAATAAGCTAGAAGTGCACTTAAAATTGGAGATACTGACATTAAAAGCATGCTTATTCTAGCACCTACATGTTGATAGGCTTTAAAAAGAAAAGTATCACCAAATACTAATCCAATTGCTCCACTTAAAATTAGATGGGATATCTGGAAAGTAGAAAGATTTACTTTTATGTTCAAAATCAAGATAGTTAAAAACAAGAAAAATACTGCAATAATCATCCTGTTTATATTAAGTTGAAGTGAGCCAATTCTACTCGATGCAGATGAAAATGCAAATGAAGATCCAGACCAGCAGACAGCTGCTAATAAAGCACTAAGTTCGCCTAAAAATCCCATAAAATGTTAGTTTAATGTATATAAAAGGTATAAAATATTATTCAAGTAAATTCATCAGCAAAAATTAAAAAATAATTCTTATATATTAATATTGGAATTATGAATTAATAATAAATAAATTGGTTTTGGAATATAATTCAATTTTTAAATTTAATTTATGCAATCAAAAACAGCTCTTATTACAGGATCAACTTCAGGAATAGGCAAAGCAACAGCTATTGCTTTGGGAAAGGCAGGATACAATCTTATTTTAACAGGAAGAAATGAAAAGAGGGGAAATAAAATCGCAAAAAAAATACAGAGATATTCCAATGTTCATGCAGATTTTATTAAGGCAGATATATCATCTTTAAATGAAGTGAAACTTTTGGCAGATAAAATAAAAAATAAATATACAAGCTTAGATGTTCTTGTAAATAATGCAGGAGCCAGATTTGATGCTTTTAAAAAATCGAAAGATGAAATTGAACTTACCTTTGCAACCAATTATTTAGGGCACTTTCTTTTAACATTATCATTATTGGATCTGCTAAAAAAGACTACTAATGCAAGAATTATAAACGTTTCATCAAGTGCTCATTCAGGAAGTAATTTTAACTTAGAAAATATTATTAACCCTAAAAATTATAATAGGAAAAAAGCGTATGGAGATTCTAAGTTAGCCCAAATATTTTTTACTTATAAACTTTCAAAAAAAGTTAATCAATTTAATATAACAGTTAATGCAGTTCACCCTGGAGGAGTTGCAACTAATATAGCAAGAAATAACGGAATCATTGCTTGGTCAAAACATTATGTTTCTTATATTTTAAAAGGATCTCTTATTTCACCTTCGAAAGCTGCAGAAGCAATTTATTATCTTGCAACATCAAAAGAAGCTGATAATATAACAGGGAAATATTTTAATAAAAACGAAATGGCTAGAACTTCGGATATATCCTACGATCCTGAATTATCGGACAAACTGTGGGAAAAGAGCCT
>Ga0102950_1000163_pt1 | contig 17028 bp, 8 predicted proteins | sample SalPon2A_B_D2_MG_FD_78505 | JGI IMG/M metagenome (GOLD analysis project Ga0102950, IMG submission 78505) | Soil microbial communities from South San Francisco under conditions of wetland restoration - Salt Pond MetaG R2A_B_D2_MG | ecosystem: Environmental > Terrestrial > Soil > Wetlands | place...
GAAAAGCATTTCTAATTATTTATGGACATAGTTAGGGGTTGTATTAAAACAAGAAAATATAATATGAAAAATCTTTACGCTATAGCTCTAATATTTTGTACTTTGCCGGTTTTTGTAAATGCCCAGCAAAATTCAGCTAAACTTGATTCATTAGTTCAGGAATTTGAAACTTTTCAGTATACTAGGGTAATAGCCATAGCAGATAGTTTGTTAAACACTAATTCTAATTTTTCGGATAATCAGCTTATTGATATTTACAGGATTAAGGGGATATCTGAATTTTCGCTTCAGGATGAAGGACAAGCGCAAATAAGTTTTAGAGCTATCCTGAATATTGACACGACATTTAATCTTGATTCTTCAAAAACCTCACCCAAAATTATTTCATTCTTTAATAATGTAAAATCAAAATATCTGACATCGCTATCAAAGGAAAAAGAGTTAAGGTTGGCTAGACAAGATTCACTTAAATCTTCACAAATTAACCTTGAAGAAAGTGCAGAAGAAAATCTTAGAAAAGCTATGATCCGTTCATTAATTTTACCAGGATTGGGTCACTTTTATATGGGGGAAAAATCCAAGGGAATTATACTTACTTCTTTCAGCACCATCTCTTTAGGTTCAATGATTTATTTTATAATTGACGCAAATAAAAAAGAAAATGAATACCGATCTGAAACAGACCCAAATTTAAGACCGGTTCGCTACACTGATTTCCATAATTCTACAAAGCTCAGAAATTTTTCCATAATTACTTTCGCTGCAATTTGGATTTATAGTCAGATAGATATATTGTTTTTTACAAAATTTCAAAAAGAATCAGATTTGAACGCACAAAAATTGCCAACTCTTAATTATAATTCCTTTAGGGGGATACAATTAAGTTACAAGTTCAGTTTCTAAAACATAACTACTTTAAGAACTTTTATTCTGGATTTTTTTGAAAAAATTAAGAATTATTTGAGGTTAATTTATCTCTGAATAATTACTCCTATCAACGTCTTGTATAGTTATAGTGCTTAAATCCTCATCAGTTGGATAATGAATTGAAAGGATCCTTTCTTCCTGGTTGGATATTGCTTTATATAAAATATTTCTAACAGTTCTGGCGTTTCCAAAACTTTCATCACGGTTTTTATAAAGTTCTGTAAAAATTTCAAGTAATAATTGCCAGGCACCCTCATCGAGAGTATACCCCGCTTTGGTACTAATTACCAGAGCAATCTCGAGCATTTGTCTTGGGGTATAATCATTATATGTAAAGAAATTAGTAAATCTTGATTGCAGACCGGGATTAGTGCCCACGAATTCTTTCATTTCATTTGTATAACCTGCTACAATCACAACAAATTTTCCTGCCTGGTCTTCCATTCTTTTTAATAAAGTATCAATAGCTTCCTGACCAAATGCATCACCAGCACGGGAAAGGGAATATGCTTCGTCAATGAAAAGCGTTCCACCGATTGCACTTTCAATTACCTTTTCAGTCTTTGCAGCTGTTTGTCCAACAAAGCCTGCTACCAGTCCGGAACGATCCACTTCTACAAGGTGACCTTTTTCTAGAATTCCCATTTCTTTATAAATCTTGCTTAGCAGTCTTGCTATTGTTGTTTTACCAGTGCCGGGGTTTCCCATAAATACTGAATGAAGATTACGTGGGATATTTATTAATCCTCTTTCTTTTCGTAGCTTAGCAACTTTCAGGCTGCTGATTAATCTTTCAACAGAACTTTTTACTGATTCCAAACCGGTAAGTTCAGATAATTCCTTAAGATATTGATCCAGTAATTCCCGATTGCCTTCTACTGAAACAGGTTGTTTTTCTTCTTTTAATTTAATTTGCGGGCTAACATCATCGAGGTTAATTTCTTTTATAATTTTTTCGTCCCTTTTCCTTGCCGGAATATCCGCAACTCTTAAAAGATGATTCTTCAAGATACTGTCTACGGTATTTCTTACGAGACGTGCATTCCCGAATGATTTATCTCTGGTGCGGTAAACTTCATTGTAATATCTCGTCAGCGGATCAAAAACTTCTTCGGATAATGTATGACCTTTTTGCTTTATATATAATTTTGTTATTTCCAATAATTCTTTTGGTTCATAATCGTGGAAGGATATTTCTTTTGCAAATCTGGATTTCATACCCGGATTACTATTCAGAAATGCTTTCATTTCATCAGTATAACCTGTCGCGATTACTAAAAATTTCCCTTTGTCGTCTTCCATCCTTTTTAACAGAGTATCAATAGCTTCCTTTCCAAAATCAGAGCCGTTACCATCCCCGCTTTTTACCAACGTGTAAGCTTCGTCTATGAGTAAAGTTCCGCCGAAAGCTTTATTTATTATCTCTCTTGTCTTTTCAGCAGTTTGTCCAACATATCCTGATACTAAACCCTGTCTGTCTGTTTCAATTAAATGTCCCTTGGGCAAAATACCTAATGCAGAATATATCTCAGAAAATATTCTTGCTACAGTTGTTTTGCCAGTACCAGGACTCCCGAGAAATACAAGATGATTACTAAATTTTTCCTGAAGGTTCTCATCCTGATCAATATAAAGACGCGCAAGTTTTACAAGTTGATCGATTTCATTTTTTACATTATCAAGGCCACATAAACCATTTAATTTTTCCAGCGACTTTTTAAGGCTTTCTTCGTCAATTCCAATCTTAGCTTCCTTTAATTTACCGTTGCCAAGTATCGCAGTAATATCATCCTCAGTTATTGTAACCATAGATTCTCTGGTTCTGTTTTCCTCATCAAGTTTGAGATATCTTTTACTTAACTGGAGTTTTGCCTCATTAAAATAATTTCTAATTAATCTTGCATTGCCAAAGGAACTGTCTCGTTTTCTGTAAAGATTAGTCAACGTTTTTTTTAGAATTTTTATGGCGCCATCGGTAATAACATATTCTTCTTTTTTAGCCATAAGTTTATAAATATCTATAAGTTCTTGAGGTGTATAATCTTCAAAATTAAAATAATGGTTGAAACGTGATTTTAAACCGGGGTTTGAATTGATAAAATTATTCATCTCTTCCGGATATCCGGCACAAATAACGACAAATTCACCTCTCTGGTCCTCCATTCTTTTAAGCAATACGTCTATTGCTTCCTGCCCAAAATCCTGCTGATTGCCGGCCTTTTTTAATGTATACGCTTCATCAATAAACAGAATACCGCCGAGAGCTTCTTTTATTACCTTTTCTGTCTTTTGTGCTGTTTCTCCAATATATTGACCAACTAACCCGGACCTGTCAACTTCTATTACATGCCCGTTTTGTAAGAGCCCCATAGCTTTAAATATTTTACCGAGCAATCTTGCAATGGTTGTTTTGCCGGTGCCGGGATTGCCAAGAAATATACTATGAACTGATAAACCACCGTCTGTTTTCAGGCCTTGTTTCTCTCTTTCGTTTACAAATTTTAAATAGGCTATAAAATCCTGCATCGATTGCTTTACACTATCCAGTCCGATAAATGTATTTAAATTTGCCAAAAACTCTTCAAGCGATTCTTCTTTCTGCGGAATTAAAGCTTTGGTAATTACATCCATTGGTTGCTCAGATTCCTGCATCTCGTGATGCTGATTGAGACCTTCGGGTTTTTGAGTTTCTTCAAAATTTACAACAGTAGAATACCCAATAAGAAAATATCTTGTGCAGGCTATATTGTTGTCCAGATAAATATCTACTTTCCCCTGGCCTCTGTGCCAGAAACCTGGTGAATCTGTTCCCCAGCTTTGTACAAATTCTACTGTCTTCCAGCTTTTTTCAATTGCAAGATTAAATACGTGTCTTCCTACTTCCTGATCATTCAAAAACCAGACAGCCAATCCGTTAATACTTTCATTTCTTTTTTGATAGAATGGATTGTCAAAAACAACTTCTACGCCTATATAAGTAATAGTCTCTTCACTGAATTGGAGAATATAGGTCCTTTTGCCGCTTCTCATATTTTCAATAAGATCGTAAGTGCGTGCATATAGAACGTTGAAAAACTTATTATTATATAGGGCTAGTTCGGTTTTACTATCGGCTGAATTTATTGGTTCTTCAACACTTTTTATTCCCACTTCTTCAGGAAAGAATGTTGATGCTTTTTGATAAAGATTCTTAAATTGTTCGTCATCCTCAAACTGGCTTTTTATTTTATTAGCCTTTTCAAAAGCAGGGCGCATTTGAAAGGTTGCAAGTAATGATTCAAGTTCCAGTATGTGTGCTTTTGGATGATCTTTCTTTTGTGAGGGAGAATCAAGCAGATTTCTTGCAGCCCATAAAGTAAACCAGAATTCCTTTTGTTTGTATGACTCTTCCGCATCTTCTATAAGAGTTTTTCTTTTGCTGAAAATACCACTGAAAAATCCCTCATCATACCCGAGAGTTCTGCGAAGCAGATCTCTGACTCGTGTTAGTTTTGTATTAGTCTCAGAGTCAATTTCAATTGCTTTTTCAATTTCTTCAAGGCCTTCAAAAAATCTACCCATACCGGCAAGAGCCCTGGATTTATTCAAATGTGCCCAAGAAAGTAGCGCAGGTTTCCTTGAGATTGCATTATCCAGATCAGAAATTGCACCTTCATAAACTGCCATTCTCATCAGGAGGAATCCACGGTAAAGTCTTGTATTTACATCGTCTTCACTAACCTCTACGGCAATGTTTGCAAGTTCAAGCGCATAGGCCGGGTCGCCATTCTCAAGTGTAGCCCAGGCATAGCACATAATTGCGTTAAAATCATCCGGTTTTTGTTCGTAAACTTTCTTGGCAGCTGTCAGCGCCATACGAAAGCGTCCTTGTTTCAGATGTTCATAAGCTTCGGTAAGTAATTCATCGAGTTCTTCGGTGGCCAAGATATTCTCCGTACTAAACGATAGGTTCGTGTGTTATTTCAAAAATATTAGGCAGTAACAATGACCCTTCTTTCAACTGCTAAATATAAGGCTTAATAATTTTTAATAAAAGAACGCAATTTACGGGCTAATGGCGAGAATATATAGTATTCAGCATTTTAAAATAGACCTAAAACCTTTATATTAGATAGAATAATAATAATTAGCAAATTAACAGAATGAATCTTATTAGAAATTTTTCCGGGCTTTATATCGATCATTATGAATTAACAATGGCGCAGGGCTATTTCCAGGACGGCAGACAAAACCTGCCGGCCAGCTTTGATTATTTCTTCAGGAAAAACCCGTTCGGATCGGGTTACGTTGTATTTACAGGCTTGCAGGACCTGTTACAGATGGTTCGTGAGTTTAGATTTGATAAGGAAGCAATTGATTATCTGCATAAAATCGGATTTAATAGTGACTTTCTTGAATTTTTGAAAAATTTTAGTTTTAAGGGTAACATTTATGCGCCGGAAGAGGGCGAAATTATTTTTGCTAATGAACCTGCAGTCAGGTTCGAAGGTAATATAATTGAAACGCAATTAATTGAAACTTTGTCACTAAATATTTTAAATTTTCAGTCGTTAATTGCAACCAAGGCGGCGCGTCTAAGACATTCGGCTGGCAACAAGGTTCTCATTGATTTCGGAATGAGGCGGGCGCAGGGGCTGGCTGCAATCCATGGAAGCAGGGCAGCGGTAATCGGAGGAATTAACAGTACTTCAAATGTCTATGGCGCATATTTATATGGGCTGACATCATCCGGAACCCAGGCTCATTCCTGGATACAAAGTTATGATGATGAAATTACCGCGTTTAGAAAATTTGCAAACGCTTTTCCTGAAAATTGTGTTTTGCTTGTAGATACAAATGATACTCTGAAGAGTGGAGTGCCAAATGCTATTATAATTGCAAAAGAACTCGAAGAAAAGGGTGAAAAACTCTCGGCCGTTCGCCTCGACAGCGGTGATCTTGCTTACCTAAGCAAAAAGACCCGGGAAATGCTCGATAATGCAGGGTTAAATTATGTAAAAATTGTAGCTTCAAATCAGCTGGATGAATACCTGATTAAAAGCTTGATTGAACAGGGCGCTCCGATAGATATTTTCGGAGTAGGAACCAACTTAATAACTGGACAGAAGGATGCTGCCCTTGATGGCGTTTATAAACTCGGTACAAGCAACGGCAAGCCGAGTCTTAAAATTTCTGAAGATATTGATAAAGTTACCTTACCCGGAATAAAGAAAATTTACAGGTACCTTAACGGGAACGGAAGATTTTACGCGGACGGAATTATGCTTGATGATGAAATTGAACCTGATAAAATTTTTCATCCCCATCAGCCGCTTAAAAATACATACGTTAAAGGGATGGCAAAGGAAGATCTATTGTCTCTGGTATTTTCTGATGGTAAAATAAAAAGAAAAGAAAAACCGGTAAGTGAAATATCGGAATTTGTAAAGGGAAGGCTTAATAAATTGCCCGATGAGCATAAGAGATTTGAAAATCCTCATATTTATAAAGTTGGTATAAGCTCAAAATTAATGAATTTACGAAATGAAATAGTTTCTGAAATTACTGAGAAACATAGGAAGGGAGGGATATAATGAGAGCATTATTACTAGTTGACGTTCAAAATGATTTTTGTCCCGGCGGATCACTGGCCACACCAAAAGGCCACGCGGTGGTGCCTGTTATAAATAAATTAATAGACGAATTTGATTTTTTAGTGGCTTCCAAAGACTGGCATCCGAACGAAACAGTACATTTTGAAAAATGGCCGAAACATTGCGTACAGGGGACAAAAGGCGCGGAATTTCATCCTGATCTTCACGAACACCGCATTCATAAAGTGTTCATTAAAGGAACCGGTAACGTGGACGACGGGTATTCTTCATTTGAGGCGACAAACGATAACCTGGCCGAATACCTTCGAAATAAAGGAGTGGATACGGTTTACATTGCCGGATTGACCGTTGAGTATTGTGTTAAGACTACAGCGCTGGATTCAATAAAATATGGATTTGAAACATATGTAATTGAAGATGCCGTTGAAGGAATTTATCAGCACGTGGGGGATGTAAAGAAAGCTTTTGACGAAATGAAAAGTGCAGGGGTAAAAATGATTACTTCTGCTGAGGTAAAAGCGGAAGGAAATTTGGTCTGAGCAATCTTTCTATTTATTTATTTCCTGCACCCAGTTTGAAATCATCGTAATTGATGAAACTTTCGATTTCCCGTTCGGAATTCCTGCAATAAATCTGTCCCCGGATTTATCTATGGTTAATACATTTACATTTCTTCCATACTTGCCGAAATCCATGATGACAAATGGTTTACTAAAAGATAAACCTGTCTCATTCTCCCTGACTTTTACGCCAAAGATCTTTTCATCAGATGTTTCGTAACAGATCTCTTTACCCTGATCTATCCACCAGGGAGACCAGCTCAGGTTTTGTATGTTAGTTACCTGCCATTTATTTCTACCCGAAAAAGAAGATATGTATATCTGGTAATTGCCCGATTGATTGGACCAGTAAGCTAACCATTTACCATTGGGAGAAAATCTAGCTCCTCCTTCATTAAAATCCGTTGCTAAAAATATAAATGGTTTTTTACCACCGGTTAATGGTTTAATGAATATGTCATGCCGGCTATTTTTATTCTCAAAGTTCTGGGACTGAAAAGCTATATATTTACCATCACCCGACCAATCTGTAGCTATGGTATTTTTATGTCTAAATTTATTTTCGGAAAGAAAGGGGCGTACCTTTCCGGTTCCGTTAATATCTTTTATATATAAGCTGTTTGATTTGCCGGAGCGCGAAGAACTAAAAATAAGTTGCTTTGAATCCGGGGACCATACAGGAGCCATTTCCGCAGCGCTGTTGAAAGTGAATCTTGAAGTAATATCTCTTGAAATGTTATAAATCCAGATGTCCTGATTGCTTTCACTGTTATTATAGGAATCAAATGCGATCATTTTGCTATTAGGTGAGAGAGAAGCATTATAACGAATGTTTGCAGTGAATAATTTCTTTTGAATATTGCCTTTTCTATCCAGAGAAACAATCGTCTGGTTTTGTTCAATGGATTGTTGATATATTATCTTGCCATTATCAGAAACTGAAAAAACTCCGCAAGCGTCGCCCGCGTAATACTGAATATTTGTGATCAGAGGTATACTTTGTCCTGAGAATTCTAAATTATCAGGATCGAAGCGTCTGGCATAAAGTGCGCCCTGACGTACAAAAAAAATGTAACCATTTGAATATTGAACGTTGGTTGGTAAATTTAGAAATAGCCTGGCTCGTGGATTGTCAACTGATGCTATATAAACTGAATAGCCAGCCTTATTATGGCTAAGGCTGCCGTAGACATTGGAAATTGTTGTAAATAAAAAATGTTTTCCGTCCGGAAGAAAATAAGGCCATCTTAATCCGCCCCAGTTTTTTGAAGTGTCTATTTTAATAAGAGATTCCGGTTTGCCTCCATCTGCCGAGACTTTATATATTCCATCTAAATAGCTCGGCAGGAAGACAATAGTTCCATTTTTGCTCCAGGATCCGCCGGCAAAGCCCGGCGAGGAAATTTCACATATAGTTACCGGTTCTCCACCATTAAACGGGATTTTTAGAAGCTTATTATTTGTGAAATAAGCAATATACCTGCTATCCGGTGACCAGAAGGGGAAACAAAAAATATTAACAACTGCAAGTGGTTTTGCCCGAAGGGAATTGACAGGTCTTAGCCATAATTTTGTTGTACCTGTGGAATCTGTGCCCACAAATGTAATAAACTTCCCGTCAGGCGAAATTGCCATATCACTCCCATGAAATGTATTGGTTAATTTTACGCCCCTGGGCAGTAAAACTGAGGACCGTACTTCAGTAGCATTTGAATTTGATGCGTTTGTTAAATACAGCCATCCGGAAATTATTGCTATTATTAGTAGTAGAGATGAAATACTGATATAAAAATTTCTGCTGTTGAAAATATTATTTATAAAACTGCCTGAAGAAATTTCATTTTTAGTAATTGCACCCGATGTTGTACCCAACTTTGCTGATTCATTTACATTATAAACCCGGCTCTTTCTGTGACCGGTTGATCTTTTAACTTTTCTAAGATCTTTTGCTAATTCTTTAGCGGACTGGCATCGTTCATCTTTGTCCTTCTCAAGGCACTCCAGAATTATGTCATCAAGCTGCGGGTCTATATCCTTTTTTATTGTTGAAAGGGGAGGAGCATCTATATTTACTATCTCATACATAATTGCGGTCTCATGCATTCCTTTAAATGGGGATTCACCGGCAAGTAGTTCATACAGCACAACACCGAGTGAAAAAATATCTGTCCTGTGATCAACATCAAGTCCCTGCACCTGCTCGGGAGACATATATCCCATCGTGCCCATTGTTGTGCCGGCTTTTGTTAAACGGGATACCTCGCTGCCCGAATATAATTTCGCAAGCCCGAAATCCATTATCTGCGCAATTCCGTCTTTGCGAATCATTATGTTTTCGGGTTTTATATCCCGGTGAACAATTCCTTTTTCGTGGGCTGCAGCAAGTCCTTCCGCAGCCTGTATCCCTATCTCAAGGATTTGTTTTTCTGAAATTGAATCTCTTTTATCCTTCAGAGTTTTACCTTCAACAAATTCCATCACAATAAAAAGTTGTCCATCGTTTTCCTGTATATCATAAATCGTGCAAACATTAGGATGATTCATTGCCGATGCAGCTTTTGCTTCCTGTATAAACCTGGCTTTGTCATCTTCTGAAGCGATAAGCTGGGAAGGAAGAAACTTGAGTGCAACAAAACGGTCGAGCTTTGTATCTTGCGCTTTGAATACTTCTCCCATTCCACCTTCACCTAATTTCTCGAGGATCTTATAATGTAGAATTGTTTGACCAATCATATTTTGCCTCGTTTATTAAGGAGGCGGTTGCGGCGGGCAAGTCCGCCCCAGCCAGCCGACACTAAAGCGTAGGCTGGTTCGCCTAACTTCTCAAGTATTTTGTAATGGAGTATTGTTCCACCTACCATAATTAACCCTTAAGAATTTTATTCTGAAAATAAATTGTCAATTTTCATTAAGTTTGTCTTAAATCCAAAACGTACATAATGTAAAACTTTATCATTATTCTGAAAAGAGCAGAGGTCTATGTTCTTTGATCCTGCCGGAATATCCAGTATTTTGTTCGTTCGGAGTGTTTTAAAATTCATTCTCCAGATTGCACCATCCTTTTTATAATAGATCCATTTATCCGAAAAAGAGACATCTGAAGTTTCATTACCTTTTAGAATTACTTTTCCTTTTGCCTCTGGATTATTCTCTAATTCTTTTTTAGATAGAATAGAAATCTTTTCGACAGGGAATTGTGAATAAATGTATCTATTTCCGTTGAGAACAGGCATTGCGATGGCGGACGAGGAATCTCTGAAAAATCTTTTCTCAATTCGGGTTCTCAGGTTAAGTAGTTTGGGCGTAAAGACGGTTGTTTTTCCATTTATAGAATCAGTTCGCATAATTACCGCAACTGAATCACTAATCCATTTTAGTAAAGCACCATGCCCAAAATCATGTGGCTTATCGCCTGTTGACAAATCAAGAACCTTTATGCTTTCTGAAGGGCTGTTACTTTGATTAGCCTGGGAGTACGCAATATAATGACCGGAAGGGGACCAGGTTAGATTAAGCCTGTAAGTTGCTGTTGAATCAAATGGAACAAGTGTTTCCTGGTGCCCGCTATTCAAATTTCTCAATATGATATAGCTGCCTCCGCTGAACTGATCAAAACAAAGCAGGACAACTCTATTCCCGTCAGAACTATAGATTGCATCTCCAATATTTACATCGGGAAAAATCTGCCTGTTATCTGATCCATCTGTGCCCACTCTCCAGAGTGTACCTACCAGAGAACGACGAAGAAAAACGAGGCGGTTGGCCCGGGTTGACATTGTAATTCCGTAATCGGGACCCGCGCCACTGGTAACCTGTTTTGGTTTACCCCCATCTTCAGGAATAGCCCATATATTGAAGTTACCAGTACGATTTGAACTATAAAAAATATAGCCATTATTCAGCCAGTCGACTTCATCTATTATTTTACGGTCATAGGTTAGTCTCTTTTCTTTCCCTGTTTCAAGATTCCTTATAATAATTTCATTGAAATTACCCTTGAAAGGACGTGTAAAAGCTATCTTATTGCCATCTGGTGATAATGAGAAAGTGAAATGATTATCCTTTCCAGCTGCGAGTGAATCTATAAACTCAATTCTTGCGTCGTCTCCGTAGGGGGAGACACTCCAGTATTCACGCCATCCCGAACGGCCTGGCACAGGCGATATACCCCGAAAATAAAAGATCCTGGTTCCAGCAGGATTCCAATGTGGGCTTAGTCCTGTATCAGCAATTACACGTGTTAGGCCTCCAAGAATTGAAATATCACAAACCTCAGGAGAATTTGTCTTCGTGTTTAGTCTACCAAAAGCTATTGTTCTGCCGTCCGGTGAAAATTGTGCGTAGGCCGCTGCGCCCATGAACTTAGATGAATCTGTTGTGAGGCGACGGCTTTCTCCCAATTGAATATCCATAATGTAAATGTCCCACTTTCCGTTAGCATCTGCTCCGGGAATGGCCAGCATTTTACCATCAGGGGAAATGCCTGCGTACCCAAACTCCGCCGAAGGAACCTGCAGGACTGAAACCGATTTATTTGGATTTATTTCCGGCAATGATGAGCCGGAAAACCACCAAATTACGGCTGATGTGATCAGTATAATAATAGCGATACTAATCAGGAAGACACGGCTGCCAATTAAACCAGAAAAGTTTATCTTCCCGGAAGAGGTTACATTACTGTCCACCGGGTGTTCTTCTGCCCGGTGAACCGGACTTCGCAAAACCGGGCCTGTTTTTTTCTTAGCACGCTTTAATTCTATTACAGCGTCGGCCATGGTCTGATACCTGTCCTCAGGATCCTTTTCAAGGCATCGCTGTATAAGGTTGATGACGATAGGGGAGAGATCGGGTACAAATTTATTTATATCTTTTGGTTCTTCATTCAAAATGGAATACATTAACGAGGCATCGTGTTCGCCGCGAAAAGGAATTTCTCCGGTGAGCATTTCAAATAAAACTACTCCAAATGAAAATATATCCGACCTGGCGTCAGTTTCACCACCCTGGATTTGTTCGGGAGCCATATAAGCAAGTGTGCCGACTGTGCTTGAAGTCTTTGTAAGCTTTACCGATCCTTTTAATTTAGCCAGTCCAAAATCCATAACCTTAATCCGGTTCTTTGAATTGACCATTATATTTTCGGACTTTATATCTCTGTGAACGATATTATTACTATGGGCTTCCTGGAGGGCTTCACCTATTTGGATAGAGTAGGAAAGTGCATCGTTTATCGCTAATGGTTTTCCCGCATTCATTTTACCCAGTGTTGTACCGTCTATGTACTCCATCACAATGAACTGCTTATCCTCTTGCTGTTCAATCGTGTAAACGGTACAAATATTAGGATGATTAAGTGTTGCGGCTGACCGGGCTTCCTGATTGAATCTTTCAATATCTTCCCTAGAGGTTGTGAGGTTTGTGGGGAGAAATTTTAGTGCGACAGTTCTGTTTAATTTTGTGTCCCGGGCTTTATATACTACACCCATTCCTCCTTCACCCAATTTATCAAGAACTTTGTAGTGTAGTATTGTATCGCCTGTCATTCCGTTCCTCGGGAATTTAATAAAGGCAATGCCGGCCGGACAATATATTTTAAATTATCCCGGATTATTTTATTAAGGAATAAATCAAATTATTAAAAATAATTATATATCGATGTGTCGATTAAATCTTTATGTCCTTGGCCAATAGAAGAGTTTGCACCGGCAGACTACTGCCGAAATTTTCAATTTACTATAATTGAAACCGTCAAATAAAACCTTCATTTGCCTCTGTTTTCCCATAACTTAGGATATTTAGGGGAAATAAGAAAGTCCCAAATAAATTTATTTCCTGTCCTTTCTTTTCAGTGTCTGCACAATTTCCTGAAATTTAGGATCGCTCCTGATGCTATCAAGATCAACATCTTTTTCGAGCCATTCAATATTTGCATATCCAACATCCATTGCAGACCTGATACTTTTAATTGCATTTTCTTTTTCACCCAGTTGAGCATAGAAACAACAGGCATTATATAACATCAACGGATCGTCAGGGTTAAGTTCCAGTGCTTTTTGTGCTTCAGAAAGCGCTTCTTCTTTCTGTCCTTGTTGAGCTAAATCTGTTGCCAGGTACATATGGCATCTGGCATCATCAGGATGCTGGATCAAATATTTCCTGTAGGCATCAATCCCTGATTTAATAATATCATTATATTTCTCTTTATTTCCAATTCTTCCGTACACTATCTGAAGATCACCGTAAATTGAATAAAAATCAGGATTAAGAACTAATACTTTCATACAAAGTGATTCGGCTTCAATTTCCTTATTTGTTGCTATAAAAATTCTTGCAAGTATCCAGTATGCTATATAATTATCCGGATCAAGTTCTATAGCTTTTTGACTGGAAGTAACTGCTTCATCAAATGATCTTTTATTATAGTATGCAAGGCCTAAAGCGGCATAAGCTTCAGATAATCCCGAATCATACATTAATGCCTTGAGACTATTTTCAATAGCTTTATCTAACCAATCATCATTTCGTTCAGAATCTAAATACAAAGCAGCATATGTTTCTCCTATACCGGCATATGCATCGGCATATCTTGGATCCAGAGTAATTGCTTTTTCAAATAACTGAATTGCGTGTAACATGCTCTTTTTTGTCCTTCTGTAGAGAGAATCTCTTCCTCTTAAATAGAGATCAAATGCTTCTGCGTTTATTGTTGATCTTTTGGTTAGAACAATTTTTTCAGTTGGGGTCAGTTTAACCATCAGCATGTCAACAATCTGCTTAGATACATTCTCCTGTATATCAAAAACATCTGCTAATTTCCCTTTGTAGGTATCTGCCCAGAGTTGAGCATCTGTGTCTACATCAATTAGTTCAACCGTAATCCTGAGGTTTTCCTGGAATTTCCTTACACTCCCCGCGAGAATATATCTGGTTCCCAATTCACGCCCGATGGTTTTTATATCCTTATTTGTTCCTTTATATCGCATAGAAGTAGTACGCGGAACCAGTCGGATATCTTTCAAGCGCGATAAATTGGCAATAAGTTCCTCAGTTAAACCGTCGGCGAAATAATCGCTGTCCGCGTCGGGACTAATATTATCAAATGGAAGTACCACAATTGCTTTTGTCTTTGGAGCCGTAGTGACATTTTTAATATCATCCTTAACTGAATTTAAGGCAGTTAAAAACTCATCCATATTCTGAAACCTTTTTTCACGATCCTTGTCAAGCATTCTGTTAATTAATGCATCCAACTGATGGGGAACTTTTTTGTTAAGCATGTTAGGGGAGAGAGGTTGTTCGCTGGATATTAAATACAATAAAGCTGCTTCGTGCTCTGATTTGAAAGGTAGTTCACCCGTTAAAATTTCATAAAAAACTACCCCGAGTGCCCAGATATCACTTCGATGATCCGCGGGAATTCCCTGCACCTGTTCAGGGGCCATATAAGATAATGTACCAAGGGAAGATTTCGTCTTTGTGACCCCGACGCTGCTTTTTAATTTTGCCAGGCCAAAGTCCATTATTTTGAGCCTGTTGTCTTTGTTTATCATCACGTTTTCGGTTTTAATATCGCGATGAATAATATTCATATCGTGAGCAGATTTTAGTCCCTGTGATATCTGCTCAATCCATTCGATGGCCTGGTTTACCTGTACGCCGGTTCCAGTGGTAATATTTGAAATATGATTTTTTAAAGTTTCCCCGTCGACAAATTCCATTACAATAAACAGTGAATCATTTTCTTCGTCTATTTCATAAACACTTAAAATATTTGGATGGCTGAGTGCCGCAGCAGACTTTGCTTCTCTTGAAAACCTGGCTTTATTTTCTTCAGACGCAGCCATTTGAGGGGGAAGAAATTTAATTGCTACAAATCTATCCAGTTTCAAATCCTGGGCTTTATATACCACGCCCATTCCGCCTTCGCCGATTTTATCAATAATCTTATAATGCGAAACCGTTTTCCCTTTTAGATCATTCATTAAAAATTCCTGAAAATTATTTTAAAAATTTATTTGCCTTTGAGCATTTCGATAAACTCGGGTTCATTTCTTATATTATCAAGATCACTATCTCTTCTCAGCCACTCAAATTCACCAAATCCCGAATCAATAGTCTTTTTCAGTGATTCCAGTGCTAGTTTCTTCTCATTCATTTGAGAATAAAAACAAGCCGCATTGTATTGCATTAACGGATCAGACGGGCTCAATTCTAAAGCTTTAGCAGCTTCTGATTTTGCTTTTTCTTTATCGCCTATTTGTACAAGATCTACAGCAAAAAACATATGTGCTCTTGCATCATCCGGATGTTTTGACAAATATTTTTCATAAATTAATAATCCTTGGTTAAGAGTTGTATTATACTTCTCTTTATCCTTCAATTGTCCGTAAGCAATTTGAAGATCGCCATAAACGGTGTAAAAATCCGGATTCAATTCTATTACCTTATTAAATAAAGCTATAGAATCTTTTGCTTTATCAATGGCAACATAGATCCTACCCAATATCCAGTAACCAAGGAAATTATTTGTATCAAGCTCAATTGCTTTTTGAGCAGCTTCTATACCTTCATCAAATTGTTCTTTGTTATAATATGCATAACCAAGTGCAGCATAAGCTTCAGGTAAAGTTGGATCATACATTATGGCTTTTAGACTATATTCAATTGCTTTATCAAGCAGTGAAACATTTCTTTCAAACAATTGATAGTAAGTAGCGTTTGCCTGTCCCAATCCCGCATAAGCATCAGAATACCTTGGGTCAAGTTCCAAAGCTTTTTGGAATAATTGTATTGAAAAATCCAGGTGATTCTTATTATATCTATAAAGAAAATCCCTCGCTCTTAAATTGCAGTCAAAAGCTTCAGGATTAAGAGTTGATCTCTTTGAGAGAACTATTTTTTCAGTAGGTGTAAGTTTTACCATTAAGGCATCTACAATTTGCTTTGATACCTTTTCCTGTATATCAAAAACATCTGCAAGTTTCCCTTTATATGTCTCAGCCCAGAGTTGCTCATCACTCTCAACATCAATTAACTGTGCTGTAATTCTTAGATCATCATGAAATTTTCGAACACTACCTTCCATAATGTATCTAGCTCCAAGCTCTCTGCCAATGCTTTGAATATCTTTTTTTGTCCCTTTATATTGCATAGTGGTAGTTCGGGAAATTACTCTCATATCTTTTAATCTAGAAAGGTTTGCAATCAATTCTTCAGTTAGACCATCGCCAAAATATTCGTTTTCCTTATCAGAACTGATATTATCAAAAGGTAAAACTGCAATTGCTTTTTTCTTTGTTTCACCACCTGATTTTCCAATTTCGTTTTTAATTTCTGATAAAGCATTTAAAAGCTCAGAAAGATTTTGAAATCTTTTATCCGGATCTTTTACCAGCATCTTCTTGACAACATTGTCCAATTGATGTGGAATTTTCCTGTCTAGTATGCTTGGTGAAGGAGGATCTTCATTTACAATTAAATAAAGTAAAGCTGCCTCATGTTCCGCTTTAAATAAAGTTTCACCTGTCAGCATTTCATAGAATACAACCCCGAGCGACCAGATATCGGAACGATGATCTGCGTTCAGTCCCTGAGCCTGCTCAGGCGACATATAAGACAGGGTTCCCAGAGAAGTTCCCGTTTTAGTCAATCCCGAACTTCCTTTTAATTTTGCGAGTCCAAAATCCATTATTTTTAATTGATCTCCGCTTGATATCATAATGTTTTCGCTTTTGATATCGCGATGAACTATCTGGTTAGCATGTGCTGCATTTAATCCATTAGCTATTATTGACATCCATTCGGTAGCTTTTAAAAATGGAATGCCTGAGCCAGACTTTAAATTTGCGATATAGGATTTTAATGTCTGACCCTCGACGAACTCCATTACCATAAATACCGAGTCATTGTATTCATCAATTTCATATATGCCCATAATATTAGGGTGA
>Ga0102950_1000165_pt1 | contig 16958 bp, 12 predicted proteins | sample SalPon2A_B_D2_MG_FD_78505 | JGI IMG/M metagenome (GOLD analysis project Ga0102950, IMG submission 78505) | Soil microbial communities from South San Francisco under conditions of wetland restoration - Salt Pond MetaG R2A_B_D2_MG | ecosystem: Environmental > Terrestrial > Soil > Wetlands | place...
AGGGCGCAGGCGGTGAGGACGCCGTCCACCGCATCGAGGGTCTCGACCGAGAGCCGGCCGCTCGACGACGACTCGCCGGCATCGCGCGAGGCGCCCGCCGCGCGGCCGGCGTCCGCAGCACCGCCCGCTCGGTCGCCCGGCGCCGGCCCCTCGTCCAGGTGCGTCGGCCCCGGCTCGCCGTCGCGCAACACGCGCACGCCGTCCTCTTCCAGCGGGCGGACCCATTCCTCGGGCAGGTCCGCCGGCACGGCCAGGGACCGCACGCCCCGCGTCCGGCACGCGTCGCGGATGGCCGCCGCCAGCGTCGCGGCGGGGATGCGCCGCACCCGGGCCCGGTAATCGCCCAGCCGTTCCACGAACCGGTCCGTGAGCGCGTCCGTCGTCGCGCCGGCGTCCGTCCGGTAGTCGTGAGGCACGTGGACCGGGCCGGTGCCGGCGAGGGCCGCTGCGATGCGCGTGAGAATGGCCGCGCGCGCGTGGGCCGCCGGCTCCGCGTGGGGCTCCGACTTCGCGGGCGAAGCCGGCTGTGGCCGCCGAGTCTCGGGTTGTGGCGCGGCCTCGCCGGCCGCGAACGCACGGCGGTCGGCGGTCGGCGGCGGGCGGTCGGCCGCAAGGCGCGCCCGGAAACTCTCGGCCGGCGCCGCCGGCAGATCGCGCCCCGCGGTCCATCGTCCGGGCCAGCCCGGCAGCGTGCGGATGGAGCCGTCGCGGGCGAAGGGCCATTGCAGGAAGCGCAGCAGGCGCTGGGCGCGCTGGTAGCGGCGCGGGGTGGCCAGCGTGTGGGCCAGCAGGCGCATGGCCAGGACTTCGAACGACCAGCGCTTGCGCAGCGGTGCGTGGTGGCGGGCGTTGCGGATGGCGCGGCCGCGCAGGTGTACGAGCACGCGCGGGATGTCGATGTCGACGGGGCACACGTCGCGGCAGGCGGCGCACAGGGTGGAGGCGAAGGGAAGGGAATCGGCCTGGCCGGGTCCCAGGAGCTGCGGGCCCAGGATGGCGCCGATGGGGCCCTGGTAGACGGAGCCGTAGGTGTGGCCGCCGACGCGCTCGTACACGGGGCACGCGTTCAGGCAGGCGCTGCAGCGGATGCAGCGCAGGGCCTGGCGGCCCACGTCGTCGGCCAGCACGCGCGTGCGGCCGTTGTCCAGCAGTACCAGGTGGAACGCGCTCGGCCCATCGCCGGGGCTCACGCCTGTCCAGAGCGAGTTGTACGGGTTCATGCGCTCGCCCGTGGCGGAGCGTGGCAGGAGCTGGAGTAGCACGCCCAGGTCCCGCCACTCAGCCACCACCTTCTCGATGCCCATTACAGTGATGAGGACGTCGGGCAGGGTGGTGCACATGCGGCCGTTGCCCTCCGACTCCACCACGCCCACGGTGCCCGTCTCCGCCACCGCGAAGTTGGCGCCGCTGATGCCGACGCGTGCCGACAGAAATGCCTTCCGCAGGTGCACGCGCGCCGCGTCCGCCAGTTCGGCGGGCTCGTCCGACAGGTCCGGCGGGCCGATGGTGCGGCGGAACAGGTCCCGGATCTCCGTGCGGTTCTTGTGGATGGCCGGCACCAGGATGTGGGACGACGACTCGCCCGCAAGCTGGATGATCAGCTCGGCCAGGTCCGTCTCGATGGCCCGGATGCCGGCCGCCGCCAGCGCGTCGTTCAGGCCGATCTCGTCCGTGGTGTTGGACTTGACCTTCACCACCGAGTCGACCCCGCGCGCCTGCACCAACGCCGTGATGATGCGGTTCGCCTCCGCCGCGTCGCGCGCCCAGTGCACGTGGCCGCCGGCCCGCTCCACCGATGCCTCCAGCTCCGGCAGCCGGCGGCCCAGCTCGCGCACCGCCCGCTCCCGCAGCGCGCCCGCCGCCGCACGCAACTCCGCCCAGTCCGGCGTCTCGGAAACGCGCTCGGCCCGCTTCGCACGGATCGTTGTCGTCGCCTTGCGCAGGTTCGCACGCAGTTGCGCGTTCCGCAGCCCGACGGCCGCGCGCGCCGGGAACGTGTCGCCGAAATCGGTCATGGCGCCGCCGCCAGGATCTCGGCGATGTGGATGGCCCGCGTCGACAGTCCACGCCGTCGCAGGCCGCCGCCGATCTGCATGAGGCACGAGTTGTCCACGGCGGTGACGAACGCGGCGCGGGACCCGGCCACGTGGGCCAACTTGTCATCCAGCATGGCCAGGGACGTGTCGACGTTCTTGACGGCGAACGTGCCTCCGAAGCCGCAGCATTCCTCGGCGCGTGGCAGGTCGGCGAGTTCGAGGCCGTCGACGGCGCGCAGCAGCCGCAGCGGCGCGTCGTCCAGGCGCAGGTGCCGCAGGCTGTGGCACGTGGGATGGTACGTGACGCGGTGCGGGAAGCGTGCGCCGACGTCGTGCACGCCCAACCGCCGGACCAGGAACTCCGTCAACTCGAAGACGCGCGGGGCGAGGTCGGCGACGCGGCGCGCCAGGCCGGGCTCCCCCGCGTCTTCGGCCAGCTCCGGGTACGCGTCGCGCACGGTGGCCACGCAGGACGCCGACGGCGCCACGATCACGCCCGCGCCGTCGAACACGTCCAGGAAATGGCGCATCAGGCGGCGCGCCTCGTCCCGGTAGCCGGTGTTGTAGTGGATCTGGCCGCAGCAGGTCTGCGCCCGGGGGAACACGACATCGTGGCCGAGACGTTCCAGCACGCGCACGGTGGCCATCCCCGTCTGCGGAAACAGGGTGTCGTTGAAGCACGGCATGAAGAGTGAGATGCGCATGCGCCCGGGCGTGGTGAGAGTATGTGCTAGCCGAAGCTGCGCAGGCGCGGCGCGCATGGCAACGGGTGGGGCGCCGGGAGCGCGCACCGGCGTGCGCGGCCTGTGGGAACGGAAGTTGCGCCCCGCAACGCGATCCATGGGTTCCGCGGGATTTCGCGCCCGGATGTGACCAATAGGCGCCGGGCATCGTCCATGGACTGATGCGGCGAGGTTCGCGCCGGCACGGGCGGACCTGCCGTTGTTGTGATGGAATCAGGAATCTCAGCAGGAGGCAGCATGAAGAACGCATGGTCGAAGTTCATACTGGCACTGGTGGTGCTCGCGTTGCCGCTGGCCGCGTGCAGCGACACCACCTCCGTGCCGGCCAACGGATCGGTATCCATCCGGCTGAAGGACGCGCCGGGCGACTTCCAGGCCGCGGTGGTCACCATCTCGGACATCTACCTGCAGGGTTCGGCGACGGACTCCACGGGTGGCCGGGTGGAACTGATGCAGGACACGGTGACGACGGATCTGCTGACGCTGGCCGACAGCACGGCGGACCTGGTACAGGGCGTGACGGTGCCGTCGGGCACGTACGGCCAGTTGCGGTTTGTGGTGGACGGCGGCTACGTGGTCGTGGACAACGGCGACGGCACCAACTCCGTCTACGCCACGCCAGGCTACCCGGTGCCGGACTCGCTCCAGGTGACCGGCACGCTCAAGTGCCCGAGCTGCGCGCAGTCGGGCCTCAAGGTGAACCTGCCGGGCGGCCTGACGGTGAACGGCGACCAGAACATCCTGCTGGTGGACTTCGACGTGTCGGAGTCGTTCGGTCACGAGGGGGGCATGTCGGGCATGTGGGTCATGCACCCGTCGCTCAAGGCGACGCAGGTCGACCTGACCGGCTCGGTGCAGGCCGGGTTCCAGCTGGCGGACACCGTGACGCTGCCCATGGTGAACGGCCAGCAGGTGACGCTGGCTGACTTCCAGGCGGAGCTGAAGGGCGCCGACGCGGACCCGAGCGTCATGGGCACGCGCATCGCCCTGGCCGACCCGGACAGCAACGGCGTCTACACCGCCGACTTCAACATGGTGGTGCCGGGCGACTACACCATCGGGTTGGTGGCGCCGGACAGCGTGAGCGTCACGACCGACCCGACCCTGCCCACCGCCGTGACGGTGACGTCGAGCCAGCAGGCGACCGTGTCGGCCACGGTCACCTCCGCCATGAAGAGCGGCGGCTGAGGCCGGGCACGGTCATCGGACGGTGAACGAGCCGGCGCGATTCGCGCCGGCTCGTTTCGCATGGATGCTCCGGTACGCCGTGCCTCCTCCCGTCTGGCGTGGAGGGGAGCGGTGCGGCGCTACACGGCGTAGTAGTGTACGAGCCGTCCGTCCAGGTCCACGGCGAAGACGTGGGGCAGGGCCTGGGCGTCGGGGACCAGCACGGGGTCGCAGGCGATGCAGAAGCGGGCCCCGATGTTGGCGCGTTCCATGGTGAGGTTCTCGGCGGCCCAGCTCGGCAGGGGCGACCAGTGGTAGAGCAGCAGGTCGCGGCTGTCGCGGGCGAACACGTGCTGCCGGGGCCCGGGCGAGAACGCCATGGCGGGATCGCCGCCGGAGCGCAGGCCCGTATCGATGACGGGCCGCTCGCTGGTCAGGTCCTCGGCCACCCAGGCGGTGCGGGTTCGCGCGTAGTGCACGATGCCGCCCTGCTCGTTGCGGCCGAGCACGTGCAGGGAGCCGTCGGGCGCGATGGAAGCGGTCGGGTCGCCGGCGATGCGCACGTCGCGCGTGCGTTGCGTGTCGCCCCGCGTCCCGGCGTCAGCCGGCTCCGTGGCGGGCGTGGCGGGCGTGGCGGTGTCCGGGGCATCGGCGGGTGCGTCCCGGGGATCGGGCGTGAGCGCGGGCTTCGCGATGCGCGTGACGTTCTCCGCCTTCCAGGCGGTGGAGGGCGTGCAGTGGTAGTAGACCAGCTCGCCCCGGGCGTTGCGGCCCAGCACCGCCTGCGTGGAGTGGGGCGCGTGCAGCACGGCCGGCCGACCCACCAGGCGCAGCGACTCGGCAGGCCGCTGCCGCTCGGTCAGGTTCTCGGCGGCCCAGCCCGAGCGCTTGCGCCAGAAGTAATGCAGCAGGTCGCCCCTCTCGTTCAAGGCGAACGCGTGCAGGGCGTCGCCCGGTCCGCGCAGCACCACGGGATCGCTCGCCATGGTGTAGCGGCCCTTGATGGACTGCGAGCGCGTGACGTTCTGGGCGGTCCAGCCGGTGAGCGGGCGGCGCAGGTACTGGATCAGGTGGCCTTCGCGGTTGCGGCCCAGCAGCCACGTGCGCCCGCCCGGGCCCGCCGCGCTGGCGGGCACGCCGGCGATGCGGAAATCGACGCCCGTGCGCTTGCGCAGGGTCAGGTTGGCACCGGACCAGCGGCCGCGCCGCGAACGGGCGTAGCACACCACGTCGCCCACGTTGGTCCTGCCGAAGACCACCAGCCGGCCGGCGGCGTCCACGGCGGCGACGGGGTCCATGGCCAGCCGGTACTCGATGCCGGCCTGCTCCGCCGCGGTCAGGTTCTGTGCCTCCCATCTGCCCTTGCTGTCCCGGGACAGGCGGATGACATCCGCGTTCTGGTCGCGCACGAACACGTCGTAGCGCCCGCCCTGGCGCACCACCGCCGGCTGTCCGGACAGCGGGTGGTTGAAGCCCAGGGGCGAGCGGTCCGCGTACGTCTCCGCTCGGAAGCGCAGCGGCCGCGGCCGGTCGTACTCCACGACGAAGAACCCGCGCGCCGGCTCGCCGCCGCTCTGCCGCACCGGCACGCGCCCGTCCTCGTGCCGCAGGCCCATCTCCAGGTAGACCTCGTCCTCGCCCGGCCGGTTCGGGTCGTAGATGCGGATGCGCGCCCGTCCCTCCTTGCGGTCCTCCTGGCAGGCCCACGCCAGCACCTGGTGGTTCTCCGTCGGGTTCGCGAACGGGCCGCCCACGCGCACCAGGTGGAGCAGCACCGGGTCGCCGCCCGCCAGCAGCTTCCGCATGCGCCCGTACTCCGCCAGCGTGGCCGTGCCGATGTCGTCCCGCCGGAAGCGCTGCTTCTCGTCCGGCATCGCCTGCCAGTCGTGCACACGCCGCCAACCGCCCGCGGCAAGCGCGTTCATCTGGCGCTGCAGCAGCTCCTCGTACAGCGGCTCACCCGGCTCCGGCGCATCCAGCGCGGTGAGCAACCGCTCGGCGTAGTACCGGTCCAGCGCCGACCAGCACAGGCCGCCACACAACCCGAACGTCGGCGACACCGGTACGCTCAGGCCCAGCATGCTGGCGGGATAGCGGAACCTGTTGGGGAATGCCCAACCGTGCACCGACGGTCGGAATTCCGTGCCTGCCATAGGACTCTCCTGCGCCTCGTGGACCTGCCAATTCGGAACACAGCGGGCGCACGACGCCACGTGCCCGGCCGGAGACCCATGCCGCAACATGGTCCACGGACGGCGCCGCCGCATAGCACCGGGGAGCGGTGTGAAGGGGGGGGTCGCACGAAAGATGGCGTGCAACGCGGCAGCGGGTCAATACCGTCACGCGGCCGCGCGCGCCACCCGGTGGGATCACGTCCGGAAGCATGCGGTTGAACAGACGAGAATCCCGATGGTTGCATGCCGGAATCCTGCTCGCCGGGGCCGAACCCGGGCCTTCGTGCCTTCGTGCCTACGTTTGAGTCGGGCCTTCGTGACTTCGTGTGAGATGCAGTTCTCTGCGCCTGTGCGCCTGTGCGTGACTGGCATCGATGGGGCGCGCGCGTTACGGTTCTGCCAGTTTGAGAGGGCCGGCCCGCCGGGGCGGGACGGGCGGGACGGACGAAAGACGGCGGCAGGAGCGGAGACGAATGAACCGGATCGCGGGGAAGCAGGTTCTGATCACCGGTGCCAGCGCCGGCATCGGCGAGGCGTGTGCGCGGCGTTTTGCGGCGGAGGGGGCCAATCTCGTCCTGTGGGCTCGCCGGGTCGACCGCCTGACCAGCCTGGCGGCGGACCTGGGCCGCGAGCATGGCGTGGACACGTACACGGCGGGTGTCGATGTCCGGGACCGGGACGCGGTGTCGGCGGAGATCGAGGCTCTGGTGTCGGCCGATCGTGTGCCGGACGTGCTGGTCAACAACGCCGGACTGGCCGCGGGCTTCGATCCCGTCCAGGAAGGCGACCCGGACGACTGGGACCGCATGATCGACACGAACGTCAAGGGCCTGCTGAACGTGACGCGCTGGCTGCTGCCGCACATGATCGAGCGGGGCCGCGGCCACATCATCAACATCGGCAGCACGGCCGGGCACCAGGTCTACCCGAAGGGCAACGTGTACAACGCGTCCAAGTTCGCCGTGCGCGCGTTGACGGAGGGCATCAACCTGGACGTGGCCGGTACGCCGATCCGGGTGTCGAGCGTGGATCCGGGCTTCGTGAAGACGGAGTTCAGCGTCGTGCGGTTCCACGGCGACGAGGCGCGCGCGGAAGGCGTCTACGAGGGCTTCGACCCCCTGACCGGTGACGATGTGGCCGACGCCGTGGCCTACATCGCCAACCTGCCCGCGCACGTGAACGTGCTGGACATGGTGGTACTGCCCACGGCGCAGCGGAACGTGTACGTCCTGCATCGCGAGTGAACGGAGGGGCCGGCGTTGGCGAAGGACAACGCGGTACACCGCGCATATCTGGAAATCCGGGACCAGATCGTCACGGGCGCCAGGGCGCCGGGCAGCCCGCTCATCGAGCGGCGTGTGGCGCAGGCCGTCGGCGCGTCCCGCACGACGGTGCGCAACGCATTGCAGCAGTTGGCGAACGAGGGCTTCGTCACGGTGTCCAGCATCGGGTCACACTATTCCCGGTTCTTCGTGGCGCCCATGAACGTCGACGAGATGCGGGAGTGGTACTACATCTTCGGCGCGCTGGACGGGATTGCGGCCCGGGGTGCGGCGGGTCTGCCGGAGGCGCGACGCAAGGGCGTGGTGGAGCGCGGCCGCAGGCTGGCACGGGAGATCGTGGCGGCGGGCGAGGCGGACCCTCCCCAGTACGACCGCATCGCCGGGTTGGACGCCGCGTTCCACGGCAGCTACGTGCAGGCGGGCGCGGGGCCGAGGCTGCACTCGGTGCACGCGTTCCTGCGGCCGCATGTCGACCGGTACGGCACGTTCTACCTGACCGAGCTGCTGCGGAAGATCCCGTCCGAGGTGCACCAGGAGCATTGCGCCATCATGGACGCCATCGAAGCGGGCGACCCGGACGCGGCCGAGCAGGCCGGCATCGCCAACTGGCGCAACGCCACCATCCGGTTCGAGACGATCATGCGCCAACGAGGGGAAGCCGGGCGCGGGCGGTAGCATGCCGCTACTGGAGCGACTCTTCCCGGAACTGAGCCGAGACCGGCGCGAGGACCTGCCCCGCTTGGCGGCGATGATGGGGTTGTACTTCCTCGTCATCCTGGCCGTGGGCATCCTCCGTCCCATCAAGAACACGCTGGCGCTGGACGGCCTGGGCGGCACGCGCTTCTACCAGGTGTACGTGGTGAGCGCCGTCGTCGTGCTGCTGGTGCCGCCGTACAACCGGCTGGCGGAGCGGGTGTCGTGGCGCCGGCTGATCCCGGCGGTGGCGGCGTTCTTCGCGGTGTGCCTCGTGGCGTTCCGGGTGTTCTACCGCGAGGGCAGCGCGGTCTACGGCCTGGTTCTGTACGGCTGGTACGACATCTTCTCCGCGGCGCTCGTCGTGCAGTTCTTCATGACGACGCAGTTGTTCTTCAACGCCCGCTCGGCCCGCCAGTCCTACCCGCTGGTCATCGCCGGCGGCTCCATCGGCGCGGCGCTGGGCGCCGGCGTGACGAGTCTGCTGGCCCGGCCGCTGGGCACGCCCAACCTGCTGCTGGTGGCCGCGGTGCTCATCGGCCTGTTCGCGGCGGGCCTGCCCCGGGCGTGGCCGGACGAGGCGGCTGCGGTGCGCCGGGCGCGCAACGGCGCGGGGGAGCAGGGCGACCTGCGGGAGGTGCTGGCGAACCCGCACGTCCGGCTGATCGGCGCCACGGTGCTGCTGACCATCCTGGTGAAGCAACTGGTGGACTACCAGTGGCAGACGCTGTCGCTGGCGGCGTACCCGGACCGGGACGCGCTGGCTTCGTTCCAGGGAATGGTGCTGTCCGCCACGCAGTGGCTGCCGCTGGTGGTGCTGGTGGTGTTGCGGCCGGCGCTGGCGCGCTGGGGCGTCGGCTTCGCCGTCCTGCTGCTGCCGGTATTCATGCTGGCGGGCAATTTCGGGCTGCTGGTGGTTCCCAGCCTGTGGATCGCCGTGGCCACCATGGGCGCGGAGACCAGCCTGCGCTACTCGGCGGAGCGCACGGGCCGCGAGATCCTGTACGTGCCCGTCCCGGACCGCATCAAGATGAAGGCCAAGGTCTACATCGACCTCGCCGTGGAGAACGGCGCGAAGGCGCTGGGTGCCGGGCTCATCTTCCTGCTCACGCGCGAGGCCGGGCTGCACCTGGTGCCTGCGGCCGGCGTGGCGCTGTCGGTGGCGTGGCTGGCGGCCGTGTTCGCTGTGCGGCGCGAGTACGTGAACACGCTGTCGCAGGCCATCACGGGGCGCTACGCCAGCATCCGCGGCGGGTTCGCGTCACTGGCGGACGCCAGCACGCTGCCGTTGGTACGGCGTGCGCTGGAAGCGGGCGACACGCTGGAGGCCAACTTCGCGCTGGACCTGCTGGAGCAGGCGGGCGCGTCGGACATCCGGCCGCTGGTGGAGCCGCTGCTGGACCTGCTGGAGCACCCGTCGCCGGACGTGCGGGCGCGCACGTTGCGCGTGCTGGCGCGGGTGCCGGGCTGCGACGGCGAGGAGCGGGTGCGGGCCAGCCTGCGGGACGACAGCCGGCCGGTGCGCGAGGCGGCGGTGCTGGCGCTGGTGGCGTGCCACGCGTCCGATGTGGAGGGGCTGCTGCGGGAGTTGCTGACGGCGGCGGGTGAGACGCGCATGGCCACGCTGGCGTGCATGGCGCGGGGCGAGGTGGCGGGGCCGGTGGCGGCTGCGGCCGGGCGCTGGTACCTGGAGCAGCAGGGCGCGGCCGCGTGGGAGGGCGACACGGAGGCGCGCATCGAGATGGCGCTGGCCGCCGGCACGCTGGGCGCGGGCAAGGAATCGGAGTCGCTGCTCAGCCCGTTGCTGGGGGACCCGGACGCGCGCGTGCGCTCGGCGGCGCTGCGCAGCGCCGGCATGCTGCAGGAGCCCCGCTTCTGGCCCGAAATGATCCGCGCGCTGGACGATCGTGGCACGCGCGAGGCGGCGCGCGCCGCGCTGCTGCAGCAGGGTACGGCGGTGGTGGAGCCGCTGGCCGAGATGCTGAACGACCGCACCGGCGATCCGCAGATCCGGCGCAACATCCCGCGCGTGCTGGCGGCGATCCCGGGCCAGCGCACGGTAGAGGCGCTGCTGGACAGTTTCCTGGCGCCGGAGACGGACCAGCTTCTGGACTACCGTGCGCTCAAGGGGGTGAGCAAGCTGCGCAAGACGCACCCCGACCTGGCGTTCGACCCGGAGCTGGTGCAGGCGGCCGTGGACCGGGAAACGGCGGCGGCCACGCTCTACCTGGAGGCACGCGCTGCCCTGTTGCGCTACGAGGAAGGCCGGCCGCGGGTCGCGCTGCTGCGCCGTGCGCTGCGGGAGGCCTGGCGCGCGCGCCGGGAGACGGTGTTCCGCTGCCTCGGCCTGATCCACGACCCGGACGCCACGTACAACTGCTACCTGGCGTTCACCACCGGCGACTCCACGAGCCGGGCCAACGCACTGGAGTGGCTGGAGCAGACGGTGGGCTACCTGGCGTTCAAGACGCTGGAGCCGGTGCTGTTCGAGCGGCGCCCATCGCGGGCGGAGTCGCTGCTGCTGCGCATCGTGCTGTCCGAGCTGGTGCACGACAACGACACCTGGCTGGCGCGCTGCGCCGTGCACGCCGGCGACGACCTGGGCATCCACATACCGGCGGAACCGCGGGTGCTGACCTGGCCCGACACTCGCCCGCAGGGGAAGGAGACCATGGACCTGATCGAGAAGGTGTTCCTGTTGCAGCAGGTGGACCTGCTGCAGGATGCGCGCAGCGAGCACCTGGCGCTGCTGGCGTCCATCGCGGAGGAGAGCGACGTGGCCGACGACACGGTGCTGCTCAGGCGCGGGCAGCCGACGGAAGCGCTGTACGTGGTGATCCGCGGCGCCGTGGAGCTCACGGGCGTGGGCGATCAGGTGATGGTGGCCAAGGAAGGCTCGCCGTTCGGCACCTGGGCGCTGATCGACGAGGCGCCCAGCCTGGTGGGCGCGCGCACCGTGGAGCCGACGCGTCTGCTGCGCATCACGCGCACCGACTTCTACGACCTGCTGGCCGACCACCCGGAGCTGGCCATGGGCATGCTCCAGGGCCTGGCCCGCCGCGTCCGTACGCTGGTGGCGTGAGCGTGCCGGACCTGCAATCTTGTAGGCGTGTGCCGATCCCGGTACGGCCTGAACAGGAGACCCCATGGCGGACCTTGCACCCAAGGTCATGGTCGTCGATGACGAGGAGATGGTCGCGACGTCGCTGCGCAGCTTCCTCGAGCTGGAGACGTCGTACGACATTCTCACCTTCACATCACCCGGCGACGCGCTCGAGCGCCTCGAGCGCGAACACCTCCATGTCGTGATCGCGGATTTCATGATGCCGGAGATGGACGGCATCACCTTCCTCAAGGCCGTGCGGGACCGGGACCCCCAGGCCACGCGCATCCTCCTCACGGGCTACGCCGACAAGGCCAACGCCATTCGCGCCATCAACGAGGCGGGGCTGTACTACTACCTGGAGAAGCCGTGGGACAACGAGCACCTCAAGCTCGTGGTCCGCAACGGCGTCGAGCGCTCCTCGCTCTATACCGAGCTGGACGCCCGCATCACCGCCCTGGAGGCGTCCAACAAGGAGTTGGGCGATATCCGCCGGCGGCTGGCGCAGGCGTTTCTCTGATCCCGTGGCACCCGCCTGGCGAAGCGCACCATGACCCCGGAAGGCCCTCTGACGGCGCCCGACAACGAAGCGGTGCCGGATGTCGCGTCGGTCTCGCAGGCGCTGGCTGAGCTGACGCCGCCGACGCTCGCGGAGGTGCACGAGTTCGCACCACCCTACCGTCCCGCGTCCGCGCGCGCCGTGCTGGCCATCGCGTTCCTGGCTCTCGGCTTCGTGTTTCAGTTCGTCCTGGGCCTGCCTCTCGCCCCCGTGTACTACGCGCTCCTCGTCGGCTGGGTGGTGGCGTTCGCCCTCTTCTTCCGGTTCCTGGACAAGGGCCCGGAGGCACCCGCCTTCTTCACGCTGCGCCTGGCACTGTTCGCCCTGGAGGTGCTGGTCGCCACCGGCCTGGCCCACGTGCTGGGCGCCAGTAGCTGGCTGGCCACGCTGTTCCTGCTGTTCCCCACCGTCGAGTGGAACATGCTGTTCCCCGGCCGCTGGGGCCTGGCGGGCTCCGGGCTGGCCGTGCTGGGCAGTGGCGCGCTCATCGCGGGCGAGTCCATCGGCTTCGTGCCGCCGGAATCACTGTTCCAGAGCGTCGAGACGGTGTACCGCGACCTGCCGTACGCCGTGGGCGCGTTCCTAGTGTCCGCCGTGGTGATCCTGGGTCTGAGCGTGGGCGTGGGCGTGTACGCGGAGGCGAGCCGGCGCCAGAGCCGGCAGATGCGGCGGCTCAGCCGCCACTACCGCGCGCTCTCGGAGCAGCTGGAGCAGGCGTACCAGGACCTGCGCAACGCGCAGGCGGAGCTGGTGGGCTCGGCCAAGATGGCGACGCTCGGCCAGCTGGTGGCCGGCATCGCCCACGAGATCAACACGCCGCTGGGCGCGCTGAACAGCAACTACGACGTCATCCGGCGCGCGCTGGACCGGCTGCAGAAGATCCTGGCCGACGAGGTGGTGGACGAGGACGAGTTGGAGGACGTGCGCCGCATCGTGAAGGCCATCGACGGCGTGGAGGCGACCAACGACCTGGCCGTGGCGCGCATGGTCCAACTGGTGAGCAGCCTGCGCAGCTTCGGCCGGCCGGACCGCTCCGAGATCGACCGCGTGGACCTGCATGAGGGCATCGAGAGTACGCTGCAGATCCTGCGGCACGAGCTGAAGAAGATTGAGGTGCGCAAGGAGTTCGGCGAGCTGCCGGTGGTGGAGTGCTACCCCGGGCAGCTCAACCAGGTGTTCATGAATCTGCTGGTCAACGCCGTGCACGCCATGCCCGATGGCGGCACCATCACGGTCCGGACGTGGGGCGAGGACGGGCGCGCCGTCGTGCAGGTGGAGGACACGGGCGTGGGCATCTCCGGGCCGAACCTGAAGTACATCTTCGAGCCGGGCTTCACCACCAAGGGCCACCGGGTGGGCATGGGCATGGGCCTGCTCATCGTGCGCCAGATCATCGACCGGCACGGCGGCCGCATCACGGTGGACAGCGAGCCCGGACGCGGCACGACGTTCACGATATCACTTCCCCTGCGACTGCCGGCGCGCGCCCGATCGGGCGCTGCCGAGGGAGGCTCATCATGATCGGGCAGAAACTGCTGTCCGCCGTCCTGCTGGCGGGGCTGCTGGCCCCCCGCGTGGCCGCGGCGCAGGACGCGAACATCATGCTGCCGACGGACAGCATCGAGAAGCTGCTGCGCGCCGCGCCGTTCCACGTGCTGAACATGCAGGGCACGCGTTTCCCCGAGGACCGGACGCAACGCGTCACCCTGCAGTTCGGCGACAGCACGCTCATCGCCGCCAAATGGGCCAAGGCGCCGTACGGCGGCGAGACGTTCAACAACAACCCGCGCTACGAGCTGGCCGCGTACCGGGTCCAGAAGATGTTCCTGGACCCGCTGGACTACGTCGTGCCGCCGACGGTCTTGCGCGTGGTGCCCCTGGCGTGGTATCGACAACGGTCGCCGAACGCGTCCCCGACGTTCAGCGGTACGACGTCGGTGCTCGTGGTGCTCCAGTACTGGCTGTGGAACGTGACGTCGTCCGGGCTGTGGGACCCCGACCGCTTCGCCAGCGACTCGGTCTATGCCCGGCACTTCGCGGACATGAACATCCTCACGTACCTGATCCACCACAACGACGCCAACGTCGGCAACCTGCTCATCTCGAAGATGCCGGACAACCCACGCATCTTCGCCGTGGACAACGGCCTATCCTTCGAGAGCGAAGCCAGCGACCGCGGCACCGAGTGGCGCGAGCTGAAGGTCAAGCGCCTGCCGCGCAAGACGGTGGAACGGCTGCGCGGCATCACCCAGGCCGACCTGGACCGCCTGCTGGTGCTCGCCCAGTTCGAGGAACGGGACAGCGCCCTGGTGCGCGTGCCGCCGGCCGCACCGCTGAACCCCAACCGGGGCATCACGCGCAAGGACGGCGTGGTCCAGCTCGGCCTGACCCGGCGCGAGATCCGGGGACTGCAGAAGAGACTGCAACGACTGCTGGAGGATGTGGATGCAGGCAAGATCACGGTGTTCTGAAGCGGCGGAGCCGCTTCGATCGACGACCGACGACCGGCGACCGCCGTTGGTGCACGGCACCCCGAACCCGGCGGCCGCCGCGGACGGTCGGCGGTCGTCGGTCGTCGGTCGTCGGTCTCAGCTCCTGGCGCCCTCGCTACTCGGCACGGCCGCGCTCATCGCCGCGCTGACGGCGGTCCCCGGCCAGAGCCATGCGCAGGACGCCAACTTCACCGCCGCGCCCGATGCCATCGAGCACATGCTCCAGGACGAGCCGCTCCAGATCGTCGGCATGGCGGACAACCGCTGGCAGGGCGACCGCACGCAGCGGGTGGCGCTGAAGTTCAAGGACGGCACCGTGCTGGGCGTGAAGTGGGCCCGTACACCGCCCGGCGGCCGCACGCTCAACAACCAGCCGCAATACGAGATCGCGGCCTACCGGCTCCAGAAGCTGTTCCTGGACCCGCCGCACTACGTCGTGCCGCCCACCGTCATGCGCGTGGTGCCCCTGAGCCTGTACCACCAGATCGACTCGCTGTCGCAGCCCACGTTCGAAGGCACCGCCTCCGTGCTCGTCGTCATCCAGTACTGGCTCAACAACGTCAAGGTGGAAGAGGCGCAGGACCTCTGGGAGCCGCAGCGCTTCGCCACCGACACCGCCTATGCCCGGGACTTCGCCAACCTGAACGTGCTGACGTACCTCATCCGCCACGCCGACTCCAACCCCGGCAACGTGCTCATCGCCGCCGACTCCACGCACCCCCGGCTGTTCGCCGTGGACAACGGCGTCGCCTTCAGCAGCCCCGACAGCCCGCGCGGCACGTTCTGGAAGGACCTCAGGGTCGACCGCCTGCCCGGGGCCACGGTCCAGCGCCTGCGCAGCCTTACCCGCGACGGCGTCGCCCGCGCCCTGTCCGTCGTGGCCCAGTACCGCACCGACGCCGACGGCCGCCTCGAGCCCATGGCACCCACCGCCCGCCGCAAGCCGTTCCTCAACGTCGTGTACGCCGGCGGCATCGCCCAGTTCGGCCTCACCGACAAAGAGATCGACGGCGTCTGGGAACGGCTGCAGGCACTGCTTCAGCGCGTGGACGCCGGGGAGATCAGCACGTTCTAGCGGAGAGCTCCGTCGGCCGGGGCAGGGCCGGCCCCGGCGGGGGTCGGCGTCGGGCCGTGTGGCGCGCGCTTGAACGCCGCGCGCCCGAAAATCGCGCGCCTGAACGTCGCGCGCTGTTACGTGATGATCCGGCTACGTGATGATCCGCCAGATCGCGAGCACGTGCAGGAGGCTGCCGGCCAGCACGAACAGGTGCCACACGGCGTGGGCGTAGGGAATCCGGCGGCTGTGGTAAAACAGCGTGCCGGCCGTGTAGGCCAGGCCGCCGGCGAACAGCAGGGCGAGGGTCGGCGCCGTGAGCGCGTGCACCAGCGGCACGATGGCGATGATGACCAGCCAGCCCATGCCGATGTAGACGGCGGTGGACAGCCGCGGGAAGCGGCCCGTCCACAGCAGCTTGAACACGACGCCGGTGGCCGCCAGTCCCCAGATCACCCCGAACAGGCTCCAGCCCCAGCCGCCGCGCAGCGTGACCAGGGTGAAGGGCGTGTAGGTGCCGGCGATGAGCAGGTAGATGCTCGCGTGGTCGAGCACCTTGAGGCGCGCCTTGAGCGCCGGCCGGCGCGCCGCGTGGTACAGCGTGGACGACAGGTACAGCGCGATGAGCGTCGCGCCGAACACGGATACGGCGACGATGGTGTATGCCCCGTCCCGCAGCGCCGCGAACGCCACCAGCAGCGCCGTGACCGCCACCGCAGCCGCGACGCCGACCCCGTGGGTCAGAGCATTGACGAATTCTTCTTTTCGTGAAGCCATATGGGACATACCCCCGGCCCCACGCCTCAGATCCACTCGCCTGCCGTGCTCCTGTCGTCACCCGTCAGATTGCCCGTGCTCACCGTGCCGCGGGGCTCGACGAGCAGCACGTGCACCTCCTCGGGGGCGACGGGGCGGTGTGCGACGCCGCGGGGCACGACGAGCATCTCGCCCTCTTCCAGCCAGACATCGTGGTCCTGGAACTGGATCTGGAGCCGGCCATGGAGCACCAGGAACAGCTCGTCCTCCAGCTCGTGGCGATGCCAGTCGAATTCGCCCTGGAGCTTGCTGAGCTTGATGTGCGTGTCGTTGACTTCCGCCACGATCTTGGGGCTCCAAAGCTCGTGGAACAGCGCCAGCTTCTTCGCCAGGTTGATCTTTTCCATGCAGGCTCCTGCGGGGCGTCGGCCCACCGCCGGTCCGTGCCCGCCGACCCGGAGACGGTGTGGACGCGCGATCGATTCCCGGGAAGGTAGCAAAGGCCGCGCCGTTTTCCAACGGGGTCGGAGGGGCGAACGCGACGTCGAGTTCGAATTCGACGTCGAGTTCGGCGACCGACTTTTCCTTTTCTCGCGTTTTTGACGTTACGCACTTTTACGTAATCCGCATTTTGACGTGTCGCAGCACGTCCGGGCCCGCGATGCCCCGGGACACCTCCTGCACGCGACTCACCGGTCGCATCGTCAGATGGTCGATCGGCGATCATCGATCGGACCCCGCGCTTTCCCGGAAACGCCGCGAGCCGTAGCTTGGCCCTCGCACCTTCAACGCCTGGAGCCTCCGATGCGCACGTTTACCTATCCGCGTCGCGTTGTCCGCGCCGCCCGCCCTGCCCGCGTCGTTCGTGCCGCCCTCGTCGTCTCGATCCCGGTCCTCG